>CETM01047259.1_pt1 | contig 18629 bp, 20 predicted proteins | sample 361451 | NCBI WGS metagenome assembly CETM01 (sample SAMEA2622690, study PRJEB7988) | marine metagenome | isolation source: saline water (ENVO:00002010), including
AAAGGGGAAAAAATAACCAAAAATAATATTAAAATTGTTAGACCAGGGCATGGATTACATCCAAAATTTTATAATTATATTTTGAATAAAAAATCAAAAATTAATCTAAAAATAGGTGATAGATTTAAAATTAAGTATGTCAAAAAAAATTAATTTTTTTACCAAAAAATTGAACAAATTTAAAAAAAGCAAAGCTCTTATTTTAGAAAATGGAAAAACTTTCACATATAAAGATCTAATTACTAATTCTTTAAGAATTTCTAGGACTCTTGATACAAGTAAAAGATTAGTATTCTTATTAGGACAAAATAATTTTGAGACAATTATTGGATATATTTCATTTGTAAACCAAGGATTTGCAGTTGCTCTTTTAGATCATAGAATAAATGATATATTTTTGAAAAGATTGGTCTCCAAATACAATCCAAAATATATTTTCTGTGAAAGAGATAAATTGAAGAAAGATTATCACAATATTCTAAATTTTAAGTCGTATGTTCTAATGCAAAATAAAAAAATCATTGATTACAACATTGATAAAGAATTAATGCTTTTAATGTCTACATCAGGCTCGACAGGTTCGCCTAAATTAGTAAAACAATCGTATCAAAATATCCTTATTAACTCTCAAAGTATAATAAAATATTTAAACATTAAAAGCAGGGATATTACTATTACAACTTTGCCAATATCATATGTATATGGGTTGTCAGTGATAAATACCCATCTTTTTTCAGGAGCTCAAATTATTTTAACTAATAGAAGTATGGTTGAAAACAATTTTTGGAAACTTATAAAAAAATTTAAAGTTAATAATTTTTCAGGAGTGCCTTATAATTATTCAATCATTGAAAAAATTTTAAAAAGCAAAGTCCCACCGTCAATAAAATACTCAACGCAGGCAGGTGGAAAAATGAATCACTTATTGATTAAAAATATTATTGAGATTTATAAAAAAAATAAAATTAAATTTTTTCAAATGTATGGTGCTGCAGAAGCTACATCTAGAATGTCATATTTAGACTGGAAATATGCGGATAAAAAAATTGGAAGTATAGGTAAAGCTATCCCAGGTGGTAGTTTTTTTCTAAGAAATGATAGAGGACAAAAAATTACAAGAAGTTTTAAAAAGGGAGAATTAGTTTATAAAGGAAAAAATGTTTTTATGGGGTACGCCAAAAATGTTAAAGATCTATCTTTGCCGGATACTAATAATGGTATTTTAAAAACAGGTGACGTAGCCTATTTTGACAAAAAAGGATTTTACTACATTGTCGGTAGAAAAAATCGATATTGTAAAATTTACGGTGTTAGAATCGATTTATCAGAGCTTGAAAAAATTCTTTTAGAGCAAGGTATAGATACAATAATGAAAGAAGGTGGTGAAAATAAGATTATTGTATATGCAAAAAATATAATTAAAACAAAAAAGAAAATTAAACAATTATCGTCGTTAACATCTATAAATTTAAATGTATTCATTATAAAAACTTTTAAAAAAAAGAATTTAACAAATAATCTTAAATATAAGATATAATTAAACAATGCAGTTTTTAGACAAAATAATAAATCAAAACGCTTTTTCGATGAATCCTAGTTTTAAATCAAAGTTTTTTCTGGAAAGCATAAAGTCTCTAACATCACATCATTTCAAAAGATCAAATTTGTATCAAGATTATTTGAAGGGATTAAATTATATGCCAAATAAAAATAATAATTTAAGTGATATGCCGTTCTTGCCGGTAAGGTTATTTAAAGATTTTGACTTCATCAGTATCAAAAAAAAAGAAATTTTTAAAACACTTTTATCTTCTGGAACGACCTCTAATAAAGTTTCAAAAATTTTTATTGATAAGACAAATGCTTTTAATCAAATGAAAGTACTTCAGAAAATTTTTTACAATTTAATCGGAAACTCCAGATTACCGATGCTGGTATTAGATAAGCAAAATCAAAACTTAGATAGAAAAAAATTTAATGCTAGTGCAGCTGCAATTAGTGGCTTTTCTATATTTGCAAATAAAATTGTCTACCTGTTAGATCAAAAAAATGAAATAGATTATAAAAAATTAAACACCTTTCTTTCAGAGAATAAAAATAATCAATTTTTAATTTTCGGTTTTACTTATAATGTTTATAATTATCTTATTACAAAGATTAACCCTTCAAAACTTATTACGAAGAATTTCTCTAATGCATTTTTGATTCATGGCGGTGGTTGGAAAAAAATGGAAGAAAAAAAAATAAATCGTTCTCAACTAAATAGTCAACTAGGGAAGAAATTTGCATTAAAAAATATAAGAAATTACTATGGTTTAGTTGAACAAATAGGATCAATTTTTTTTGAGTGTAAATGTGGATATTTCATTGCCTCTAATTTTTCCGACGTAATCATTAGAGACGAAAACTTAAAGATTTCAAAAAAAGGTAAAGGTTTAGTGCAACTTTTATCTCTTTTGCCTACTAGTTATCCAGGTCATAGTATTTTGACGGAAGATATTGGAGAAATAGTTCATGACAACAAATGCAAGTGCTTTGGGCACGGGAAGAGATTTTTGATTCACGGCAGACTTCAAAGTGCTGAACTAAGAGGTTGTAGCAATATATAATTATGTCCAAAAAAACTAACATTGAATATTTAGTAGGAAAAAATTCTAAATTAGATAGGACTTTTGAGCCATTTAATCTACTCGTAATTAATTTTTTAGATGATTTTTCTAAATCATTGGATAGTAAGTTTAATAATCAAAGATATCCTGATTTAAAAGCTTTATCTTTTTTCTGTAGAAAAAAAAATATTCTCAATCTTAAATATAAACATTTCACACATGGAACAGTAAGATTTGGTCTTGGACTATTGTTTCATATAACGCCTTCTAATATTCCTACTAATTTTGCTTATTCCCTTATATTTGGACTTATTTCAGGAAATTCGAATATCGTAAAAGTGCCATCAAAAAAATTTGAGGAAATCGTACAGATTATAAAATCACTGAATAAAATTTTAAAGAAGAAAAAATATAATAAGATTAAAGATATGATTAAAATTTTAAGATATGGCAGTGAAAATGAAAAATTAACACAAGAATATTCATTGAAGTGTGATGCAAGATTAATTTGGGGAGGAGATAAAACAATAGATAATATTAAGAAATTTACTACAAAACCAAAGAACATAGACATACCGTTTTCAGATAGATACTCCATATCTTTGATTAATTCAGATAAAATTTTAAAACTGACTAATAGTGACCTAGCAAATTTAGTAAAAAATTTTTATAACGATACTTATGTTGTTGACCAAAATGCCTGCTCTTCTCCGCACTTAATATTATGGCAAGGAAAATCAAAAAAAATTCCAAAACAAAAATTTTGGGAGCAACTTAATCAACTAATTAAAACAAAATATATGTCACCACTAATTTCTACAGTTGATAGTTATTCAAGATTAGCAACAGAAATTATAAAAAATAAGAATATAAAGTCTTACAAAAGTTTTAGTAAGTCTCTGTACGTGATTACATTGAAAAAAATTTACCCTAATCTATTTCTTGAAAAACCAAAATGGGGGTTTTTTTTTGAGTGTGATATTAAAAATTTTGATAATTTAAGTTTTGTGACCAACAAAAAATTACAAACTCTGACTTACTACGGATTTGAAAAAAAATTCTTAAAAAACTATTTTTCAAAAAAAAATTTTAATGGAATAGATAGAATTGTTCCATTCGGGCAAGCTTTAAATATTAATTTAATTTGGGATGGATATGATTTAATAAAAATTCTGTCAAGAGAGATTGAAATAAAATAGACTATGAAATTAAATAAGAAACAAATAATTAAAATACAAAAAAACCGCGACCCATTCCTTTTAATTGATTATGCAACTAAAGTCGTACCGGGAAAAAGCATCGAGGGTTACAAGGTCCTAAAAAAAAATGAGTGGTTTTTTAAAGTGCACTGGCCTGGCGACCCCAATATGCCTGGTATGCTGCAAGTTGAAGCAATGGTACAAATGTCATCACTAATAATTTTTACTTTGCCAAAAATGAGTGGAAAAACACTTTATCTGGCGGACTCAAATAATATTAAGTTTTTTAAAAAAATAATTCCTGGTGATAAATTAAGAATTGTTTCTAAACTCGTTTCCGATAAAAGAGGTCTAATGAAGTTTGAGGCGGAGGGTTACGTAGAAAAAAAGATAGCCTGTAAAGCCGAATTTACCCTTATTTTACCAGGTTTATCTGTCATAAGACCAAATAAATAGAGAAACTTATTTCTAATTTTTGTATCATCGTATACAAATATACTAAAAAAATTTATCATAAATTATGTCTGTTGCATCTTCATGGTTCAAAAATCCTAGACTTGTAAAAAAAATTAAGCATTTTCACGATCATCTTAAAAAAAATGATGGAAAAATTGGAACCTATAGACGTGGAATTGAATTAAATTTAAATAACGCATGTAATTTAAGATGTAAGTATTGTTTTACTAATTCTCCTAAAGGAGATCATGTTAAAGACTTTTTACCGATATCTAAATTAAGAGAAATTGCAGACGAGGCAGATGAATTAGGATTTATAGAATGGGATCTACAAGGCGGGGAACTGCTATTAAGACCTGATAAGTTGTTTGAAGCTTTAGATGCCATCAAACCAGAAAGATTTTATCTTTACGTTACAACAAATGGTTACAAAGTGGATAGAAAAATTATTAAAGAATTAGGCAAGCATGGAGTGAGCAGAATGTCTGTGAGCTTGGACAGTTGGGACGCTGATTTTCACGATGAGATGAGAGGGAGAAAAGATTCTTGGAAAAGAGCTATGCAGGCGTTGGAATATATTCAAGAAGCAGGTATGGACCCATATTTAAACGTAACAGTTGGACATTATAATGCAAAAAGTGAGGACTTGAAAATGCTATTAGATTACTCGAAGAAAAAAAGATATAGAACTCTAGTTAATGTTGCTTGTCCTACAGGTATGTGGAATCAGGTCCATGACGTTGTTTGTGATGAAGAAGACATAAGACATATAAGAAAACTAAGAAAAGAGTATAAAAATTTGAATAGGAATCTTTGGAACCCTTTTGATCCAAAATTAGAAAAGATAATGGGATGCACGACAGTTAATAGAATGTATATAACTGCATTAGGCGATGTTTTAGCATGCCCATATGTACACATTAAGATAGGCAATGTTTTTAAAAATACTTTAAAAGAAATTTCAGATTATGGTTTTAGAATTAAGCATTTTAGAAATTATAGTGAAAAATGTCTGGCAGGAGAAGATTTGAATTTCATAAAAAAATTTAATTCTACACCAGGGAAAACAATATTTAAACCTGTTGAAGCTAGTGAAATATTTTCAAAAGAGGACTTTGTTGATTAATTAATTGTTAAATTAGTAAATGTACTCGAATTCTTTAAAAAATAAAAATGTTATAGTAACTGGTAGCAACAAAGGAATTGGCAAGGCTACTGTCGAGGAATTTGCAAAAAATGGAGCTAATGTCTTCGCATGCGCAAGGACAATTGCTAATGATTTTAAAAAATTTACTGAAAATTTAAAAAAAAAATATAGTACAAAAATTCATATTATCAAATTAGATTTGGCAGACAAATCTAGTATTTTAAAATGTGTTGAAGAAATATATAAGATTGAAAAAAATATTGATATTTTAGTGAATAATGCTGGAATGTTGTTTAATTCTTTATTTTTGATGACACCAGAAAAAAAACTACATGAAATGTTTCAAATAAATTATTTCTCGCAAGTTCACTTAACACAAATAATCACAAAAGGAATGATAAAGAATAAATCTGGAAACGTTATATTTGTATCCTCGACCTCAGGAATTAACGGTGACTTTGGTAGGTTTGCTTATTCAAGTTCGAAAGCAGCAGTTATAACAACTGTTAAGACACTTTCAAAAGAATTATCCAGTTATAATATAAGAGTTAATTCAATTTCCCCAGGACTTACCGAGACTGGTTTAATGACTTCAAATACAAAAAAAGAAATAATAGAGAATGAAATAAAAAAAATATCTTTAAAAAGAATAGCTAAAACAAATGAGATAGCGGATGTTATAACTTTTCTAGCTTCAAATAAATCTTCTTATATCAATGGTCAAAATATAATTGTTGATGGTGGATATTTATGAGAATTGTAAAACTCAAAAATTTTGCAAAGCAAGTAAGAAAAAATATTATTTATACAGCTTATAAAGCGGGAGCTAAAAGTGCTCATATAGGAGGAGCTTTATCAATTGCTGACTTAGTGGCTGTTCTTTATTCAGATATTATTAAAATTAAAAAATCAAAAAAGATCGATGAAAATAGAGATAGATTTATTCTTAGCAAGGGACATGCTTGTTTAGCTTTGTATTCTGCTCTCGTTGAAAAAAAACTATTGAAAAAAAAAGATTTAGAAACTTTCGAGTCGGATGGAAGTAAACTTTTAGGTCACCCAATTATAAACAAGACTGATGGCATTGAATTTTCAACTGGAAGTCTCGGAATGGGTTTATCATTAGGAGTTGGAGTTGCGTTAGCAGCTAAAAAAAAGAAAAAAAATTATAAAGTCTTCGTAATTATAGGCGACGGAGAATGCAATGAAGGATCAATTTGGGAAACTATTCTATCTGCAAGTCACTTTAAGCTTGATAATATGACAATTATTGTAGATAGGAATAACTACCAACAAACAGGAAAAAATTCAGACATTATGGATTTAAAAAATTTAAAAAGTAAATTTGCAAGTTTTGGTTGTGATACATTTGAAATAAATGGACATGATTTAAAGAAAATCTATTCAGTATTATCCAAAAAAAATACAAAAAAGAAACCCAAGGTGATTGTTGCAAACACAATTAAAGGAAAAGGCTTTAAATTATTTGAAAATAATAATAATTGGCATCATTCTGTAATTACAAAATCAATTTATAAAGAAATTTTGAGGGAAATTTAGAAATTAATGAACGCTGAAAAAAATATTAAGCTTTGGTCTACACTAGGTATGAGAGCGACCTTTGGTTTAATTGCTCTTGAATTAGCAAAAAAAAATCCTGAGTTAATTATAACAACATCTGATGTGTCAACTTCAGCTGGTTTAGACAGATTTAAAAAACAACATCCTGATCAGTATATAGATGTTGGAATTGCTGAACAAAATTTAATTGGAGTTTCAGCTGGACTATCAAGTGAAGGTTTCAAGGTAATATCAACTACTTTTTCACCTTTTCAAACATTAAGATGTTGCGAACAAATTAAAGTTAATCTTGGTTATATGAAGCATAAAGTTTGCATGGTAGGCCTAGCTAGTGGTTTGGTATTAGGGAATTTAGGATTTACTCATTGTAGCATTGAGGATATCGGTTCATTAAGATCAATTCCGAATATCACGATAATAGTACCCTCAGATCCATACGAATTATTTAAAGTATTAAGCGAGGCTATAAACTATAGGGAGTCCGTTTATATTAGACTAACTGCTGGATCTAATTCTAAAATCATCAATAAAAAGGATTATGATTTTAAAATTGGAAAAGCAGTTGAAATATTACCCGGAAAAGACGTTGCTATAATTGGATGTGGTAATATTTTGAGCAATTGTTTAGATGCAGCAAAAATTTTAAAACAAAAGAATATTGATTGCTCTGTAATAAACATGCATACAATTAAGCCGATAGACAACGAAAAGATAAAGAATATTTCAAAAGATTATAGTTTAGCACTTACAGTTGAAGAACATAATATAATTGGGGGACTTGGTAGTTCTGTATCAGAAATATTTTCAGATCAAGGAAGTAATTGCAAACTTATTAGAATAGGTGCTGAAGATTTTTATTCAACGGGGGGTAGTTATGATTATCTAAAAAATATTTACGGTTTATCGACAGAAAAAATCGTCGAAAAAATTCTTTCAAATTTTAAACAAAATGAAAAATAAAGAGAAATATATTGACATTTTTGTTAAATCCTTAGCCATTGATAAAAAAAAATTTAGTGAAAAACTTAAGTATAATGATATTCCAGAATGGGACTCAATTAATCACATGACTTTAATGTCTGGATTAGAAGAGGGATTCAATATCACAATGGAGTCAGACGATATAATAGATTTCAGTTCCTTTAAAAAAGGTATACAAATTTTGAAAAAATACAAAATTAACTAAGAATATTGGATTGACTTTAAACTTTATTTATGAAAAATTGTTCAAATATTGAACATAAAGATTAAAAAATGAAAAATTATAAAACTTCAGAGTTGAAAAATATACTTACCTCCAATGGACACAAAATAATTTTATTTGGAGCAGGTGATATTGGAGAATTGGTAAAGTATGCTTTAAATCAATTAGGTTTAAAAGTTGACTATTATGTTGATAACGACAAAGATAAGCACGGAAAAAAAAGATATGGTGTTAAAGTTCTATCTTTTCAAGAATTGATACTGTTAAATAAAAATTCAAACATATTTATCAGCAACAATTATTATTCCTCTATAGGCGCAGAACTAAATAAATTGGGTTTTACAAATTTTTATGATTGTGTTGAGCTTTTAAATAATACTGATTTTAAAGATCATAAGTTCGAGTCACTACACACATTAAAAATTGATAGAAGAATAGAATATTATAAAAACATGTGCTTAAAAGATGAGTATAGCTCTTCTGGAGAACTTAATATTAAGAATCTTGATGTTCAAATTACTGAGAGATGTTCGCTTAAGTGTTCTCATTGTTCTAATTTAATGCAATTTTATGAAAAACCAGTAAACGAAGACTTAGATTTATTGTTTTCATCGTTGGATAGATTTATGGAATGCGTAGATAAAATTTATGAGTTTAGAGTTTTAGGAGGCGATCCTTTTATGAATAAAGACATGTACAAAGTTGTAAATAAATTAGCGAACTATGATAAGACAGAGAAAGTCATTGTATACACTAATGGCAGAATTGTTCCCAAGGGTCCAAATTTAGAATGTTTAAAAAATGAAAAAGTAATTTTAGATATGACGAACTATGGTTCTCTTTCTAACAATCATCAACAAATTGTAAAAGTTTGTGAAGAAAATAAAATTTCCTATTCTGAGAGTTTAACTACAGTTTGGCAAGATTGTGGAGAAATTTTACCCAAGCAGGATAGATCAGAATTAGAAAAGAAACGAAAATTTATTGATTGTTGCAATAGCGATCAACTAAGTTTACTTAAAGGAAAACTATATAGATGCCCGTTTTCAGCTAATGCAGAAAATTTAAAGGCAATACCTTTCAACAGTGATGATCAGGTCGATTTGAACGATCAAAAAATTTCTATTCCCGAGTTAAAAATTAAGATTAAAGATTTAGTTTATAACAAAGATTATGTTTCAGCTTGTGACTTTTGCAATGGAAGAGACTATACTGTTAAAAAAATTAAAGCAGCTGAACAGACAAAAAAACCTCTACCTTATATTAGAGTAGTTTAGTGGACCTTTCTTATTTGTAGTATTTGGAAAAACCTAAATGAGAATATTATTTAGCATTATAATTCCAGTATATAATTCAGAAAAATATCTTTTGGGTTCACTAAAAAGTATTCTATCTCAATCGTTTCCTCAAAAAAATTTTGAAATAATAATTATTAATGATAATTCAAAAGATAGTTCAGATATAATAATTAAAAAATTTAAAAAAAAATTTAAAAATATCAAAGTTATTCAAAATAAAATTAATAAAAAAGTTTCCTATTGTAGAAATATTGGAATTCGAAAAGCTAGAGGCGAATATATAATCTTTTTAGATAGTGATGATGAATTAAAAAAAAATTCATTAAGAAAAATTAAAAATATTGTAAAAAGTAATCGTCCTGAAGTTGTTCTATGTTTAGAATTTAAATCTAACAAATTTAAAATTAGAAATAAGAAAGTTAGTAAATTAAAAAATGTAAATTCATTTTTATCTTATGAAAATAAGGCACGTATTTATAATCCTAACTGCTGGAATATGATTATAAAAAAAAATTTCCTAAAAAAGAAAAAAATAAGCTTCAAAAAGATAAATATTTTTGAAGACCAAATTTTTTGTACGTCTGTATTATTTAAAGTAAGTAAAATAAAAATTCTTCCTGGGACATTTTATAATTATATACAAAGACCATTAAGTTTATCAAGAAACACAAATTATTTTGCTTTAAAATCTTGCATGTTAGCATTGGTTAACTTTTTACAAATTTTAAAAAACAATAAGTTAACAAAAAATAAAATACAATTTATTAAAAATAGAATTAAATTTATCGAATTTATATTTAAAAAGTATATTTTGATATGTTCTTTATCACAATTAAAAAAACTTGATCAAATTTACAAAAATTTTAAAGGATATGATACAATTAAAAAAAAATATCTTAACAACAAATCTTTTTTAATTTCGAATTGTATAGAATTAAGAAAAAAAATAATTTCTAGAGTGTTAAACTATAAATATGAAAAATTTAGTAAAATTTTTATTTTTGGTTTTGGTATTGAAGGCAGAACAATTTTTCATATTCTGAGAAATAATAATATAAAAGTTAATAACTTTGTAGACAGTAATAAAAACTTTAAAAATTATAACTATTTCGGGAAAAAAATAATTAACTTAACGGAACTTAAAAATGAGTTAAATAAAAATTCAAAAGCTCTAATTCTTTTGAGTAAAACCCTAAATAAGTCACAAAATATAGGTACAAATTTTAAGAATTTATATTTTAAACAAAGGGTAATTAATCTATAGATTTTTTTTTACAAAAAATCTTCCATCAGTACGTAGATCATCTTTCAATATGCTAAAAGTTGGCTTCAATTTAAGCAAATCAAAGTTTATACCTTGAATTTTTTTTCTATCTAAAATTTTTTTACTTAAAAGAGCTTTATCAAGTTTTTTACTTATATATACGTTATATTTAAATTTTAAGTTTCTTGCGTAAAATTTAATTAGTATTTTTTCTTTTTTCTTTTTATTATTTACCAAATATCCATTGAATTCTTTTATGAATCTATAAGGCACACCCACCGCCTGTTCTACAACATGATGAAAAGGAAAACCGTTTAGTTTAGTTTCATCTGAAACTCTTTGATGTAAATCAACAAAAAGATTTTTGCCTTTATTTTTTATTAAGTATCCAAATGGAGAGTTCAAACTGAAACAATTAATATGTCTTTGGCTGCAAAGTTTTTTTTTGTCTTTCCCAGTGACTGCGAAGGAATAAACTGGATTAAAAGTCCTAGAGAAATCTTTTCTTCGTAAAGCAATGTTTCCCAATGCACCTGATTGTGAAAGAGTTTTATTTGGATAAAAAATTTTTCCTTTAAAGAAATCCCAATTAAAGGTTGGTATTAATAAAGTACCTTGTTTACCAATTTTTTTTTTTATTATGTCAATAAATTCATTCGGATCAAATTTAATTTTTTTTGCTCTTGATTTTATTAATAATTTAAGAATATCTGAAGTAATAACAATTTTATCGCCTTCTTTAATTTTTAATTTATTTAGAAATAAGCTCAAATTCATGTAATTGCAAAATTATATTATAATAAGTTGTAATCTGCAGTGTACGGGATGGATAATGAGCTTTCAGCATCTTTTATAAATGGAGTTTTATTAATTGAATTAAACCTTACAAGATATACCCATCTAGCTTTTTTTTTATTTAAATTCGGCAATGTTCCATGAAATAAATAATTATGAAATATTACAGCATCACCTGCATTCAATTTAATATACTGTGACTTATACTTACTTAAATTAGGTTTGCTAAAAAGTTTATCAATAATTTTTTGCCTTCCATGTCCTGCAGCTCTGGCTTCTTTATTATATCCTTTATATGGCACAAAACCTAGCTCGTGTGTCTTTGGTCTAATATAAAGACCACCTGTTTTTTTATTTAAATTTACTAAAGGCATATAAAACAAAACTAGTTTTGTTGACATCTGTCCTAACTCTTGATGTTGAGGTAGATAATAAGGGTCATCTGAGTGATCGACTCTTACTTGCGAAGACCCAACGAAAACGGTTTTCTCTTTTAAAATATTTTTGACAATTTTAGTAATTTTTTCAGAATTCGAAATTGTGTTTATACTATCTAGGAAAGTTATAGTTTGATAAAAATGGGATTTAAGTGCTGGATTTTTTTTTCTTAAAAAAAGATATTTTTCATCCAGGTTCAATTTAGTCTTTAAAGACGGATCAATTGTATCCAAAGAAACATCAATAAGCTGATTTAATTGAAAAAATATCTTCTTTATCTGGGTTTTGCTTAAGAAATTTGGCAAAACTACAAATCCATTCTTTTCGAAATTTTTACAAATAGTTTTTGTATTCATTTTTAATAAATCGAAATTTTGAAAAATAATTGTACATTTTTGTTCAATAATTGTACAGTATAATAATTGTTGTATGTTTCAAGCAAATAATGTTTGCTACGAGAAATTAAAAAAAGTATAAATTTGAAAAATTTAAATATGATATAAGTATTATATGCCAATAGCTTCTTCTTTATTAAATAAACCAAGACTACTTGAAAAATTAAGAAAATTTTATGATTATGTTCATAAAAATGATGGAAAAGTTGGACAAAAAACTAGAGGTATAGATTTAAACTTTAATAATGCTTGTAACTTAAGATGTAAATATTGTTTTACTAATTCTCCAAAAGGGGATCACGTGAAAGAGTATCTAGACATAAAAGCAATTAAAAGATTGGCTGATGAGGCCGATGAATTAGGATATTTTGAATTTGATCTTCAAGGTGGTGAGTTACTGCTTCAGCCCAAAAAATTATTTGAGGTTTTGGATGCAATAAAACCTGAAAGATTTTACATGTACTTAACTACAAACGGATTTTATCTTGATAAACCTATGGCAGAAAAACTAGCAGAATATAAAGTAAGTAGAGTTTCAGTAAGTATAGACAGCATGGATGAAAAAGTTCACGATGAAATTCGTGGAAGAAAAGATTCTTGGAAGAGAGCAATCGAAGCTTTGAAACATGTCAAAAATGCAGGAATGGATCCTTATTTAAATATTACTGTAGGTCATTACAATGCAAACACAGATCATTTTAAAAGATTATTAGATTATTCTAAAGATCAAAAATATAAAACTCTCTTAAATGTAGCTGTTCCGTCTGGCATGTGGCAAAAAATGGATGAAATTATTTGTGATGATAAAGATAGAGAGTATTTAAGAAAAATAAGAAAAGAGTATAAAAATTTAGTTAGAAATATTTGGAATCCATTTGATCAAAATCATGAAAAAATTTTGGGATGCACTACCGTAAATAGAGTTTATGTAACTCCAATTGGAGATGTTTTAGTTTGTCCCTACGTTCACATAAAAATAGGCAATATTTTTGAACAGTCCTTAAAAGAAATTATAGATCACGGTTTCAGTATTAAATATTTTAGAAATCATAGCGATCTTTGTCTTGCAGGAGAAGATAAAACGTTTATTAAAAAATTTATGTCAAAAGATGGTCAAACAATTTTTAACCCAGCCCTATCTAAAGAAATTTTTTCTTCGGATGATTTTGTAAAATAATCATTATAAATATTATGGATAATATAGAAAAATATAAAAAAACTTTTATAAGCGCACTTAATATAGATAAGAAAAAATTTAATCAAAATTTGAAATACAACGAGATACCTGAGTGGGACTCAATAGGCCATATGACTTTGATATCTAGTTTAGAAAACGAATTTAATATTTCTATAGAAAACGATGATGTGCTTGACTTTAGCTCTTTTAAACAAGGCATAAAGATTTTAAAAAAATATAAGGTTAATTAAATGTTATTTAATGAAGTTTCTCAGCAATTTTCCAGTCTTCTATATCGTCAATATCAATGGATTTCCTAAATGGAAGCTTATATCCAATATAACTGTAATTTTTTTTAATAAAATTTAATTTAAGCAATTTATTTCCAGGATAGATATAAAACTGTCCAGCATCATAATATTTATCCCCTATATCTTGTGACCTTAACAGTTGAGACTTTCGACTTAAAGATGTTAGTTCTCCCTTCTTGTTTATGATATAAGCCCATTCTATTGGCACTTTATATTTTGAAATTGATAATAATGGTTTTTTAATTTTTAACTTTTTATAAAAAATAGATATTTTTTTTAGATCTTTTGCATTCAAATTAGGAGCGCAAGGCATTATTGACCAAATTTCGTCAAATACAAAACCTATTTTTTTGTATTCCTTTACAACATACTTGTAGACCTCAAATAAAGGAGTTTTATCGTTAGACAACTTTTTAGTTCTCATAAAATCTATATTAATTTTTTTCTTTTCCACAATTTTTTTTATAAGATTGCTTTCAGTGGACACATGTATCTTATTGAAAAGTTTACTTTTTACTGCACTATTAATTGTATAATAAATAATTGGTTTTTTTTTAAATTTTTTTATATTCTTATTTTTTATTCTTTTCGATCCTCCTCTTGCTGGTATGATTAGTAATCTTTTGAGTTTTTTCATTTAGTTTAGTCTTTGAAAACCTGAAATAATAGTAGGATACTTTAAAACTTTCTTAACACTCAAACCATCTTCACATTTTTGAATTAATTTAAAAACCTGCTCTAGTTCATAAAAATAATTTTCTAATATACTTTTATTATGAGCAATAGACGCATAAACAGAAGAAGATGCTAAAAAACCTTTTTTTAGCATTTCTTGCGCAATTAGAGTTTTATAATCTAAATTATTTTTACTTGAAAAATTAAAACTACATAAAGCAGGTAACCCTGAAATTTTGATATCTAGCTCATATTTATCACTCAGCTCGCCCCATTTTTTAACAATTTTCTTTCCAATCAAATCAATAGTTTTCCAAGATTTTACACGACTCATTTCTTTTAATGTTGCTAATGCAGCTACAGGACCAATTCTTTCACTCCAAAATGTGCTACTAATAAAAGAATTTTTAGCACTTTGCATAATATTTTTTTTACCCACTATAGCTGTAATTGCATAGCCGTTCCCTAATGCTTTTCCAAATAAAGCTATGTCAGGATTTACTTTAAAAAATTTATGTAATCCACCATAATTTTTTCTAAAAGCTGAAGTACATTCATCAAAGATGAGCACTATCCCTTTTTTGTCTGCTAATTTTCTCACTTTTTTTAAAAATAAATTTTTAGGCATTTCATTTCTAACTACCTCCATACAAATTACCCCTATATTTTTTTCTAAAACAATTTTTTCTAGTTCGTTGTAATCGTTAAATTTAAAAGGAAAAATACTTTCTGCTAATTTCTTTGGTACACCTTTGGTGGGAAGATTTTTTAATAAATGATTATTTAAATTATTTTGTTTATTCACATTTGTAGCTAAATACCAATCATGCCATCCGTGATAACCACAAAAAGCGACATTATCTTTTCCTGACGCAGCTCTAGCTATTCGAATTGCAATTGCATTTGCTTCTCCCCCAGTCCTTGCAAACTTTACCATTCCTGCCCACGGATGTATTTCTATTAATTTTTCTGCTAATTGTACTTCCTCTGAGCAATTTAATGTGCTTAAATTTCCTTCTTTAATTACCTTCTTTATTTTTTCGTCGACTTTACTATTAGAGTAGCCGAGTATATTTGTTCCAACCCCCATTAGACTTAAATCAAAATACTTGTTTCCATCCAAATCCCAAACCTCACATCCTTTAGCTTTTTTAAAATAAACTGGCCATCCTTTTGGTAAAAAACGATCTGGATTTTTAGAAAGAAGCATGTTACCTCCGGGAATGATTTTTTTTGCCTTCAAGTAAATTTTTTGCCCTTTATTTACTTTTAATATTTTTTTTTTCATTTTTACCATTTCGAGGGGTTAATTATTTTTTCATCAAAACAATTAAGTTGTTGAAAATCATAATTTTTTCTTGTGTTCACTTTTAATCTTACAATATCCTCTAATTGATTCGAATTATCAACTCCTACAACAACTTTTTTTACATATTTATTTAAAATTACAAAATTCAAACAAGCTGCTAATGGACTTAATTTGTTTTTATTTAACCAATTGTGATAATTTTTAAATACAATATTATATTTTTTAAACTTTAATGGAATTTTCGTGTAATTTTTAAGCAGAAGACCTTGTAAAAAAATAGACCTAGCATGGAATTCTGTACCAAATCTTACTAGTTTTCTTAACCACCCAGAATTAACTATTCTATGATCGAAAAGATTAAGAGGTCCTTGAATTATGTCAGGCTTATACTTTTTAAAAAATTTATCTAATTCTTTGGGGTCGTAAATAGAATAACCTATTTTATTTACTAATCCTTTTTTTTTCAATTTTTGCAATGAATGGTAAATTTGAGCTCCTTTTTTTCCTTTAAGCTCACCTGTATTGTGGATTAATAATCCATAAAATTTTTTTAATTTTAATTTCGATAAAGAGTTTTCAACTTTGTCCAAAATTTGTTTTTCAACATTTATATCTAAGCTACTCCTTATCTCAGAAATCTTTGATATAATTTTAAATTTGGAAAGATTATATTTTGCCAAATTTTTTTCTGAATTTTTGTAACTTATCGCTGTATCTATATATTGTATTTCTCTTTTTTTTATTTCTAAAAAAATTTTAGCAAATGAATTATTTTGAGCTAAATTTGATTGATTTATTCCATAAGGCGAACCTAAATTAGCAGTCCCAAGTATTAATTTTTTATTAATTTTTTTCAATTTTTTTTATTTAAAAAATAACGTAGATGTTTAATTATATAATTTTGTTCTTTTTTTTTAATCTTATAAAATAATGGTAAAGATAAAGTATTATTATAATATTTCTTCGCTCCAGAAAAATTATCTTTATTTTTTCCGTAAAAAGAAAACATATATAATGGTTTATAATGAAATTGAGGAAAGATATTTTTTTTGTTTAAATATTCAAATAATTTATCTTTACTTGATTTGATACTTTCAAAATTAACATTTATTAAAAAAAGATGATAACTAGCGTTTTTAAAAGATTTGTATGAAGGTAAGGAAATATTGTTACTTAGGTCTTTTATATATTTTTTATAATAGAAATACGAGTTTTTTCTATTCTTGATAAATAAATTAATCTTTTTTAGTTGAGTTATACCTAAAGCACAATTTATATCACTTAATCTGTAATTTAGTGACAAATTTTTTATGTCGTAGTCCCAATATTTTTTTCCTCTAAGGATATTGTGATTTCTAATTTTTTTTGCTTTATCGTCAATTTTTTTGTTGTTAGTTGTTACCAGACCACCCTCTGCAGTTGTAATAGTTTTTACTGGATGAAAAGAAAAAACACTTATATCAGCATGCTTACAAGATCCAACCATATATTTTTTATTATTTATTTCATATCTTGATCCTAAAGCATGACATGCATCTTCTATAATTAAAAAATTATATTTTTTTTTAATTCTAAAAAATTCATCAATATTCTCGGGATAACCACCCAAATACATGGTCACTATAGCTTTAATTTTTTTTATTTTATTTTTCTTAATACAATCTAATAAAGTTTTGGGCGTCATTTGACCTGTAGTGGGATCTACATCAGCTAAATAAATTTTTGCGTTTAGCTTGTCTGCCATGCTATATGAGGCAATAAAGTTAACTACAGGCATTATTATAACATCTCTGTTAGACAAGTTAATACTTCTAAAAGCAATATCTAATCCAGCAGTTCCGTTTATACATGTAGTTGTAAATTTTACTTTAAGAAATTTACTTAACTTTAATTCTAGATTTTTTACGTAGCTTCCTCCAGTTATAAAATTATTTTTGAGAGCTTTTGAAACTATATTGATATCAGATTTATCTACGAATTGTTTATTATAAGCAATTTTCTTCATATTTTTAATTTTAAAAAATTAACTTGACTGTTCATCTTTTGAACAGTAAGATTGTTCAACAATTGAACAATTATTAGACAATTATGAACGACAGTCAAGATTTATTAAATTTAATGAGAGCAATTAAAAAAAAACCTGAGCTCTCACAAAGAGAATTAGCAAAAGACTTAGGTTTTAGCTTAGGAAAATTAAACTATTGTTTAAAAGCATTAAAAAATAAAGGTTTAGTAAAGATAAGAAACTTTAGAAAAAAACCAGATAAAATAGATAATATCAAATACATTTTAACCCCAAAAGGAATTGCAGAGCGAACCAAGCTAACAATTAATTTTATGAAAAGAAAAATGGAAGAATATGATGAATTAAAAAGGGAATTAAATAAGAACAATGTGGACAATAATTAAGATAGATTTAAAAAAACTTAACACATTTAATCAAGATATTAAAAAGAAAATAGGTGATGATGTTAGAATATATTTTCCAAAAGTTAAAATCTCAAATAGAACATTACCTTTAATAGGCGATTATATATTTTGTTTTCATAACGAGTTTAGAAATTTGAGTTATATTAATAAATTAAAATTTACCAAAGGTCTAAAATATTTTTTAAATGGGCACATAGAGTCACAATCACAAATTGAGTATTTTGTTAATAAATGCAAATCATTAGAAAACGACAAAGGGTTGTTAAGTAAAAATATTTGTGAATTAATTCCTAATTCGATGTATCAATTTAAAACGGGTCTTTTGAAGAATGAAATTTTTA
>CETM01019550.1_pt1 | contig 18545 bp, 15 predicted proteins | sample 361451 | NCBI WGS metagenome assembly CETM01 (sample SAMEA2622690, study PRJEB7988) | marine metagenome | isolation source: saline water (ENVO:00002010), including
CGTACTTGATACCGAAATCGGATCGCTGGCAAATTAACACCGGTTTTCATAGATAGGTTGCTCCCTGACTACTCTTTAATTTACCACAGCTGATTTCACAAATAGTGTGTTCGCCTTCTGTTTGTTGGACTAGCCTAAACAGGAAAATTCCTGCGATCTGATCGAATCAGGACCCTTAAACCGATTGATTCGCTCCCGGCAGGATTCTGATGTTTGTTCGGCGCTAAGGAACAGCGATAAATGACAACACACCTGTTTGATCCTCCGCGAGCTGTTCGAGTAGGCTGGCGAGACTCAGGCTTTGGGAACTATCGGGTCCGAAGTCAAACATCTGACGTTCGGAGTCATATCCCATTCGAATCGTCCTTCCACCCAGCAAACCTGAGATTCGAACTCGGCAGGACTCACTAGTGGCATCCCTTATCAGGCTCTGAATCTTCTGAACTACTTCCTGTCCAGCGGCATGTTTCGGGGTCACTGTAATCGTCTTACCTACAACGTTGGGCGTCTCGGTCGGAAACCGGATTAAAAAGTCTTCTAATGCCTGTCGATCTTCGACAGCCATTTTTTCGAAACGGTGAGAGTTGGTTAAAAATGTGGATAACGAGGCACTCGCACCATCTGCACCAAAGCCAAAACTATTTACTTTAATCGGGCCATCAAACACGAGTCGTTCATTCAGGCCACGTAGCTGAGCTGCCTTGGTCGGTTGTTTTATCAGACCGGTAAAACCAGTCGAACCTGCACCGCCCGAACGCTTATGACAGTCGATACAACGGAATTTATTCTTTCCTTCCCGAGCAATAGCAAGCTTGGTATTAAAAAGATGTTCGCCTTGCTGCGACTGAGCGGTTTCAGCTAGCGGGTTGGAATGGAAACGAATGGACTTCATATAGTCAGCAAAAAGCTCCATATCAATGTCGGCTAGTTTATTACCTCCCATCAGATTGGGAAACGTGCCGTTAAAGGAGGTTAAGCCCGGTCGATCCGCTCGCCAGTGAAAGATTCGTTCTCCGGCAAGGCCTCGTAAGGTCTGCGTCAGTAACGGCCCTTTCATTGGATGAAGCGGTGTGGCACTGCCATTATTGAATAAATCACCTCCCGGATCTCCCAAATCCCAGGCCAACCCGTCCCGATCTGCGTCGACATGACAGGAAGCACAGGAGACAGTACCATTGCCCGATAACTTCGCATCAAACAGGTAACCACGCCCTTCACGTATCTCCGCTGGTGTCGGGTCGGTCATCAGGATTTCAGTAATCATTTTTGATTGGGAGACATCAATCACTGACAGACTGTTGGAAAGTCGATTAATCACATAGAGCCAATTCTGTGACGGATGTAACGCGAGTGCACGTGGGCCACGTTTATTACGCGGATCTGCTTCGGCAGGATCACCGTCACCGAGTTCAATCCGTTTGAGGACTTTCCCTTCCTGATTCAGGACGCCAATGCGGTCCGTCCCAAAAGAAGTTACATACGCGAGACTACCAGACTGATTGAAGATAACATCCGTCGGCTGGGCCAAAGCAGATGCAAGTGCAGGCTTGTTTGGCAGGAGTCTATAATCCAGGCCATGGTTGAGATCCATAACCCGGACAGATGCTTCATCCTGTCTGCTTAACAGAGTCACATTGTTATCAACAACATGCCCTCGCAGCTCGGGCTCGAATCTCACCAGATTTCTGGCTTCGGTATTCGCCACCCATACATCGCCTGTTGCCGGATGCTCTGCCAGATTAAAGAGTATGGTACCGACGGTGGAATAACGACGAGTAATCTTCAGGTCCGTGGTGTTTATCTCAAACACATCTTCATCTGTTGGTGAATCCCGGAGCACCTTTTTCCATTGCCGATCATTGGTATTTACCAGAATTCCCTGCCGAGGTGCTTTCGGCAAAACGTCGTTGGCTGGCAACGGAGGTTCCGGAGCCATGGTATGAGGAATCACAGCAGTCTGGTTGCCGGAACGGTGGATGGCTACCCAAACGCTGTTGCCGTCACGACTGGCGAGTAGTGTTCTTGGATCATTTCCAGGTATCGGAAGGATTGACGCAACTTGCAGCCTGATTGGTTCAACAACATAAACTGAACGTTCGGTCATCGAGCTGACAAATGCCTGCGGTGGGTTTCCAGCAAAGACGAGATCACCAGGTCGATCCCCAACCTGAACGGTCGCCACCACTACAGCGCGGGGGAGATCAATCACACTGATGGAATCAGAGACATGATTGACAACCCAAACTTCATTGTCGTTTCTGACGGCCACAGACACGGGTTCCAGACCAACAGCTATTTCAGAAACGAGTGTAGGTTTCCGTGGGTTATCGATGGAATACACCGACAGCGAATTCGCCGGCGTGTTCACGACGAAGAGAAGTGAATGATCGTCGGATAGGGCAATGGAATGAGCGTGTGGACTTTCAAAGTTCACAAAGTCCTCACCGACACATGCTGTACTCCACAGCAAATGACCAAGCAGAGTGAGCCATAGAAAACCGGCGAGTGTTTTCATCGTATTAGCAATCTCGTACAGGCTGTGGGTAATAAGAACAGCCGCTTGTGTTATTTAGTTTTACGAAAATCCCAGTTCAGGTACGGCATTCCTTTGGCGGATGAGGTCCACACTGACTGGCCACCGGCAGTGTAGGAAACAACGGCTTCAACGCGTGGAGGAAGATACAACCCCTTGGCTTCTCCAGCCATTCGCCATCCACCGATTTGTTGCATGGAATCGAGAAAATATTCAAATCCATAAGGCAGATCACCTTCCCAGTTCCGACCATCTTCCGTTTTGCCGCCGGAAAACGTAAATTCAACGTAGATCGCATCTTTGCCGTTATACATAAACGGTTTATCGAACTGGAAGTTTAAACAATTTTGAGGACCGCCCCATTCAGCTGGTTTTAAGGCCGGATATCCCTTCAAGGTTGGAAACGTCCATTCCTTACTAAAAACAGTTTTCTCCTGGTCGAGCAGTTCATAGTCCCGAGAGGCATTGTATTTAATAGAACTCCACTTTCCGTGTGCAATCTTAACCGTGATGTTATCCCAGGTTCTACCGATTGTATCGTGGTCCCGGTAATCTAGTCGGAATGAAAGACCGTGAATCTGACGAGCATCCCCCTGATGGCTGTTATCCATAAAGCGGTGCGTTGCATCAGCAGCCCAGCCAAAGAACCCACATGCCACGGGACCTTCTTTGTCATCGCCGGTGGAAGTTAAGGGAAGTATTTTTTGTAGCCGTTTTTGCTCGTCGAGCGAATTAATTTTGTAGTCCGTTCCATTCACTCCTTTCTTGGGAGTAATGGGCTTCTTCCTAACAACCGAATTATATAAATCAGTTGCTTCTTTTTTGGTGAGCCTTCCTGACTCAACTAACTTGGCAAGCCTTCCAATAAATTCAGCGTATTCTTCCGTTGCCAAGCCCTTCCCTTTACCAGCACCGTCTTTTTCTTTACCAATTTCTGTATTCTTCCCGTAAAGAGCCGCATACTTTTGCTTCGCCTGAGCCTCTGTAATTTTTCCGGATTTGACAGCTGCTTCGATTTGAGATTTTATTGCGTCCAAATCCTTTTCGGATTTTTCACCCGCACTTTTTTTCCTGTCATCCGTTTCCAGCTTTTTGCCGTAGAGTGCCTGGTACTTTTCTTTCGCCTGCTGTTCCGTGATCTTGCCGGCTTTAACAGCTGCTTCGATACGAGCTTTGATGGAGTCGACATCTGTTTTTGTCTTTTTTGAGTCGGTTGACTTAACGACTGGTTTTTTCTGGTCCTGCCCGCTAACCGTTGAATCGAAGTCCACAAGGAAGTAGGAGCCGAAGGCTAGCAGGGATGCAAAAATCAGTTTGGATTGCTTTGAAATCATATCGACCTCTAAAAGAGTTTTCTAATCTGTTAAGGCTGCTCTGATTGATAGCAGTCAGTCTATTACTAAGATAACCGGTCATGAATACAATACAACGCCGGGTGAGTTGAACAGCAACAGGCTTTGCAATGGCCTCTAGAATTCCAGTGGAATAATCACCGGACGGTTATCGGCTACCACAGCCAGCTTAGTATGATTCTTTAGTAGTGTCATCGTAACGAACCTGCTACCTGAGATTTGGTAAGAGACAAACTATTCACTGGAATCCAAATAACTCTTAATTCAATACGAATCAACTCTTCCAGTGTTGGTCCGATTTCAGACATGAGATACGTTTGCGAAACTTAACCGCCGAACTTAGCGGATTCGTCTATGTGACGTATACTAAGATCCGTCTCGACAGATCAATTTAGCTCTACCTCGTTATCCTTCCATCTAATTCAATGGAGTTTTGATGACACGCTCCTACCTTCGAATCCTGATAATGATCTTCATGGTTACTTCGGTACTGCACGGTCGCAAAGACTCATTAGGACAGGAGTCGTTTCAATTGCACCGACCATTGACGGTACTTAATTACAATGTCTTCAATGGTTTTCGTGGGGGTAAGTCATTCAAGGAAGCTGTCAAATGGACAAACTCTATCGCACCGGATATTGCCGGATGGCAGGAATTAGTCGGCTGGAATGAACAACGACTACAAGAAGCAGCACGACAATGGAATCACCCCTATGCCGTCACTTTAAAGGGTAGAGGATATAACATTGGCCTCTCGAGTCGAAAAGAAATTGAAGTCATTAACCGCAAGACGATGGGATTTTGGCATGGCTATCTTCACTGTCGAACCTATGGCATTGATATCATCGTTTGCCACCTGTGGCCTGGTTCTCGTCGCGAGCAAATAAAGGAGGCGGCTCAGTTATGTGAGCTTGTCCAAAAACTAGCCGGGGAAGGAAAGCAGGTAATTCTCATGGGCGACTTCAATGCCCATATTAAAAGTGACGCCAACTGGCTGAACAAACAGCGTGCCCTGATTGAACGACGACTCCCCTCTGATCGCAAGAAACCATTGGAAGATCGTTTCATAGTCGACAACCAATGGAATTTCGATGTCATGGACAAAATCATGGAAGCTCCGCTCACTGACTTGGTCGGCATGAACTTCGCGCGGCGCGTAAAATCCCCAACTTATCAACAACTGGTGCAACTGGGGTCATTTCCAACTCGAGTCCTGAACCATGTCAACACAGAAGCATTGCAGAGAGGTTTTTTGGAACGTATCGATTTTATTCTGGCAACGCCAGAACTCAGCAAACTTAATACAGAAGCTCAAATAGTTCGGGAGCCGGATGTTTTAGAAAGGATCAGTGATCACTATCCCGTGATCGCAAAGTTTGGAAAACCTTAGCAACCTCACTAGCGAACTTTCTTAGCATATCGAATACAACGAATCAGTTCTTCGGTGTACGGAATGATGGCGAAAAACATCATAAACGATGCATACCACAACATATAGTTATTTGGCCCAACTGGATCCTCTCGAAGCGAAAACCCCATCTTCCCCGCCCAGTTGAATTGGAGCAAATCCAGCACAGTCGTCCAATTAAAAGCTAGAACCAGCATTAATAGAAAGAATGGTATCGTTCCCAGGTAACCATGGACATGTTGCTCCCACACGGAAATAACTCGCTGATCTTCGGCCAAGACCAAATCGCGATGGGCCGTGATTTCATGCCAAATAAAAAAGGCGATGCATACAAGTAGTACGCCTACGGTCACTTCCAGATAAATGACAAGAAACATGGGAACGCCAACCTGAAGCCCCATTAAGCAATGCTGAATCGACTCTTTAACCCCACTATTCTCTTCAATCTTGGTCCTGCGATGACACCAGTAATCAATTCCACCGCAGATCAACCACAAAGGTAGGAAGACAAAGAGAATCATGTTGCGAACAAGTTCTTCTACGGTTGGCATCTATTTCTCAATATTTATTGCTCTTAAGCAGCAGCTTCGGCCTGCTGGTGTTTCGCTTTGACGAGGAACGCATGTAATGATTCTGCAGCCAGACCGTGGAGCATCAGGCGATGGGCCGCATTCAGGCACGATTCCGGGATGATTGGGTGGCGGTTATTAACAAGCCCCAAAAACCGATGATCTTCCACTAACGTCGTGACGTACAAAGCAAGCGTTTCATCCAGTTGGAGAGAGTTACACGCGCGCCAAAAATCACTATCGGTCAGAAGTAGTTGATACATCGGCGTATAGATCTCAATCGCCGACTCCAGGTCAATAAAATTAAACCATCCATTCGGCATATCCTCAAACTCAAAATCATCACTGATCGCACTGAAATCCAAAGAGCCTTTGGACTCGAGAGTAATATCTTTCTCATTCAACTGACGATTCATTTCGATGATGAAGTTATAGATATTCAAGTCGTGTTGTAGAAACACATCATCCGCCAAATCGCGAAGCTTCGCTGGACGTAATGGATGGAGCTCCATATCAACATCTTTGACATTGTCCGCAACAAACTGGAGCAACTCCGAACCAATATGGAAATGACGCATCACAAGATAGTTGGCATTCGGTGAAACAAACCAGCGGAGTCCCCAATAAATCGAGTGGTGCAGTAACCAGGAAGACTTAATGACGTTCGGAATGAATGTCTTAATGATTGTGATAAGACAAATCATCAAGCGACAGAACGGTCTTACCAACGGCATAAGAAACTGACGAGACCAGGAAGATACATCAACGAGAAAGTTCGCTTTGGCCTTTGGATGGAAGGGAACACTACTATCGACATACAACGCCATCCATGGATTGGGATCACGAGTATTATGCTTAATTTCTTTAAGCCGTTCGATGGCTTGATGTTCTTTCATTAGAAATTCCCTATTTCTTCAAGTTGCAGGACATACAGTCGAGCGACAACTTTTGCTGTCTTCACAATATCCGCTACTAGCTCGTCCGTCAAAATCCCTGACTGAACAGCCTTATCAAGTCGTTCGAAATGAACATCATCGCTTTCGGAATGGTATAGAAGGAACTTAATCTGAGATTCGTCCAGTTCCAACTGTTCTTGAATCCGTTCACCCCAGCGACGTGCAACTCGTCGACCCAACCCTTCAATAATGAACATCGCACCAATCAGGTTAAATGGATTTTCCCGGCTGGCTTGTCCTAATATATATTCCGACAACGCTTCACTTCCAATATTCTTACTACCGTTTTGTATCGTCTCCAGATCTCCACCGACTGAGACGTAATCGCTTTCCAACATTTCGAAGTCACGGTGTTCATCGCTTGAATGCCCAATAAAGGCTGAACGAATTTCGAAGTGTTTTCGGGTCACATTAGAAGCCGCTCGAGAAATCCATCGTGACCCGTCAATCACTTGCTGGCGCAGATTATATAACAATCCGCGATAGTCCTCGAACGTAAGCCGTCGCTCATTCATCTTTTGAATCACCGGAACTGTATTTAAGCGATTTTCAAAATCGCTCCAAACTCCGGAAAGCTGTCTCACCAAACGCTCTTCAATCTCCGTCCCACTTGTTTTGATGTCTGGTGCTACAATTTCGTCCGTGCCTGAAAAACATACTGACTCGTTGCCTGTAGACCCGTCGTTACTTCCAACAACTTTCAAAATGACATAGCCAAAAAGAAACCGACCACTCTCAGGTACAATACACAGCAGTCTCTGTCCTGATTCCAAATATCCTTCATTGAGCATTTCTTCCAACATCAGATAAAACGAAGCTGAACCCATATTTCCCCGAGAATATAAATTACTAAAAATCTTATCCGGCTCGATCGTAATCCCCCCCTTCACCAATAAATCGTAAGCCTGTTCTCGGAAAATATGAGACGAATAGTGGGTCACCCACCAATCAATCTGATCCGAATCGAGTTTGCCTTCTTCGACCAATTCGAAAACGCCATTAATGCATATGCGAATCACGTCATCCAACATATTGACGGTCTGATGTAGATTAATGGCACCATCACGCGCAGCTTCTATGTATCCGGGATAATCTAACCAACCATAAACTTCATCGTTGGACACATTGTCTTTCTTGCCTACATACATACAGGGAGCAAACTGACTGGCATAGGATTTGATATGGATCGATTCAACTTCGATCGATAATCCCGTGGAATTTGGCTGGTCGGATATTAACAAAGCTCCAGCTCCATCGGAAAGCATCCAACGCAAGAACTCTGTCTCAAAGGGCAGTCTCTTTTCCTTGCCAAACCCCTGTTCTTCAAAACGAGTAGCCTTCAGCAGTCGACTTGCCAGCTCACTGGCCACCACTGCCGACTTTGAAACTTCACCAGCTTTCACTGCTGATACACTGTGCCTCAATGCCAAAACACTGCTGGCGCAAATTCCGTGAAGCGAGGCAATCTCACATGGCTGATTCTTGAGTTCCCCATGAACCATACTAGCGAATCCCGGAAGAGGCAGGTCCCCCTGACTGGTGGCAGTGACTAATAGCTGCAGATCATCAAGACTAATCTCTGAACGACTAATGGCATCTCGTATCGCATGCGCCGCCATCGCAGCATTTGAAATGGTTGTATTCTGGTGCTTATCTAAAGCGTAATAACGGCTCTCAATCTTGTTTTGCTTCAAGACCTTGGGCCCCACTCGAGATGATACTCCCCCGATCTTTCCCAAATACTCTTCCATTTCATCGTTCGAAATAGGATTACCTGGTAAGTATTTTCCTATTTGGTTGATATAACATTTCTTCAGCATCAAGCACCTCCAACCTTTTCCAACACATCAGATGAACCACATCTCATCTTAGAAATAGAAGACCGTGACTATCAATCCACGAAATCATACAATTCATGCATAACTACGGTACAGATTGTAGTCTAAAGACGACAAAAAACATTTTTCTGACGAGCGAATCGTGAATTTACCAAACGACCTTGAATTCTATAAACGCGAAATAGATCCTTTTCTGCCGGATCGTATCTATGATGCGCATACGCATATATGGAAGCCGGAATTCTATCCATTCACGGAACAGGCCGTCGCCTGGAATGACTATCAATCCGCCATGACCCAATTGCATGGGAACCGGCCAACACGCGCAATGTTTATTCCTTTTGTTGGCAAAGATTCGCTGTCATATCAATTGGAAGCCAACGAATGGGCCGCCCAGCAAAAAGATGCACACCCCTCGAACCGTTGCAACTTCTTTGTCAAGCCAGACGATGATTGTGACTGGATTCTGGAGCATGCCACTCGACTGGGTGCGACTGGTTTAAAATGTTATCACACCATGGCCAAGACAGAACCAACATGGGAAGCCGATATTCAGGAATTTCTACCAGAACATCAGGTAAAGCTGTGTCATGAACAAGAGTGGTTCATCACGTTGCACCTTGTCAAAAAGGAGGCACTAGCCAACGATGCCAATATTGAGTGCATTCGGTATTACTGCGAGAAATATCCAAAAATGCAACTGATTCTGGCTCACTCTGCCCGAGCATTTCAACCGAGTCACAATCTGCGTGGACTCCCTAAGTTAAAAGGACTGGCTAATCTGTGGTTTGATAGTAGTGCTAACTGTGAACCTCTGGCCCATCAGGCAATCTTTCGTATTCTGGGACATGAGCGATTTATGTACGGTTGTGATTATCCCGTAAGTCATCTTCGTGGCCGTAGCTTAGGAGTGGCTGATTCATTTCTATGGCTCTACGAAGATTCGCCGGTATGGGGTGAAAAACATGCACAAGTCACTCCCGTGCTGGTGGGGCTGGAACATCTGCGTTCACTCAAATGGGCCTGCTGGTCAGAAAAACTGACTGACAATCAAATCGAAGACATATTTTGGAACAATGCCGCACGCTTATTCAATGTTGGCTAGCTTCGGTCACTTGAATCCTGATAGGCATCCTTTAGCAGTTTTGCCCAGGCCATGAACTTTTGGTCCTTATCGGCCACCACTTCGTGTTGACCTTCACTGGGAAACTCAAAAAAACCCTTTCCGGCTTTTAGGCCAACGTTGCCGCTGGATTGCATATCCTGTAGGACCTCCGGTAGAGATGTGTCACTACGGATTTCACTTGCCAGTACCTGATACACTTTCGAGAGAATATCCCAGCCACCAAAGTCGCCCACTTTCATAGGACCAACGGCTGCCCATCTCAATCCCAAACTTCCTCTAACCGCAATGTCCAGATCTTCGGCAGAGATGACTCCCCGTCCAACCAGATCAAGCATTTCCCGAAACAGAGCAACCTGCAGTCGATTCAATACAAACCCCGGGAGTTCCTGATGAATACGGACGGGATGTTTTCCGAGTGCTTTCAAAAAGGTGGTGGCTTTGTCGATCGTCTCTTCATCTGTCTTTACTCCCGGCACCACTTCGACAACGGGAATTATATGGGGAGGATTGAACCAATGCGTGTTAATCGCTCGTTCCGGATGTTTTAACTCTGAGGCCATAGCCGACATCGGGAAACTCGAGGTGTTACTCGCTAGAATCGTGGACTCCGAAACAATGTCTTCACAACGGGAGAAAAACGCCTGCTTCACGGCAAGATCCTCAGCGATGGCCTCGATGACAAAGCCACTGTCTGACAGTGCCTCCGTTTCGCTAGAACAACGCTGAATTCGGGAAAGTACAGAATCCTCGTCAACGTTGCTCAGAGCACCATTAGCCACCATCGTTTGTAGGTTTTTTGTGACCCTGTCATGTAATGCACTCGTCAAACCCGAATCCGAATCATACGCCTGAACCTGACAACCCGCTAAGGCGATGGTCTGAGCAATCCCATGGCCCATCGTTCCCAAACCTACGACGCTTACGCGAGTATTTTCCAAGTTCACAATTCTCTCCACAGTCCAAGCGATATTATTGTTTCTTAACCGGTACTGCGATCATATCCATTAGGAATCTGGGCTGCGACTTAGAGATCGTTTCCACTGTCGCTTTCGAAGCAGACGGAGGACGCTCGGGATGATAGACTTTCTTTCGCACGGCACCCAATGATGCACTGACATCCCCCTTCGTCACATAATACGTTGCTTTGACTAAGTGGTGCATATCAGAGTCCACGCGTTCCAGCACTTGCTGAAGTAAACCAAAAGTCTGCTTAACTTCACTTTCACTGTTCGCGTGAGATGCTGACACACCACTGAGGTAACAGGTTGCCCCCGAATTAACTCTACAGACACGGCTAAACACAGGTGATGAGGTCAGCTCCGGTGGTGTTAGATACTCAAGTACCGGTTGGGTTTTGTCAGACTGCCCACCCCAAACAATCATCTCAATTTCCACTGGAAGTGTGTCAGACGACTTCCAATCGACCAGTACGAGCGGAGGCTCTTCGCCTCTGCCAAAAACTTCGGTAACTGCCTGCTGAACGTATTGTTTTTTTTGCATTGGCGTGAGGAAGGCTTTTAAGGCAACTACATCCTGTTGGCTACGATTGAGGAACTCAACCGTTTTGAGCAAGCCTTCAAGCGTCTTGACTGAGGCTGTTTTTAAGTCCTCATCCCGAGCCGCCTGGCCGGAAATGTAAATTCTCTTGCCTGCCGGCATCAAACTGATTTGTGTATGATCCTGTTCCAGAAGTTCGACGCGATTCACTTCCGTTTTAGACACTGCCACCACATCCAAAGCATAAGAACATCCGTCCGGAAGTGGAGTTACGACCGAACATAATGCAGGAACATGCCCCTTTTCAAATCGGCTGGCTACCGACTGTTGTAAACTGGCGAGTTTCCCGGCGTCGCTTGCATAGAGATTGCATTTGACGACCTGATTCAATTCCGAATGTGACCGCTTTAGAATGGCCTCAATCCTATTCCACAAAGTATCAATATCTGTCGACCAAATCTGATCCGTATGAAGCAACGGTAAATCTTTAACTACAGTTGCAGCTGTAGATACAGTTGCGCTGTCCTTAAGAGAGTGATATTGTACCGACTGGGCCTGAGTGACTGTTGTAAAGCCTAACAATAGCCAAAGAGCGGTGCTCAATTGTCGCATTTGGAAACACCTCGTTCGTAAATAATAAAATGCTTAGTGCCTTTACCAACATCCCTATTAAAAACGATGGGCCGGTTGTTTACCAATCATGAAGTCAATTCCAAGCCAAACTCCATGAGATTCGCCACCATGCTCCGAATCAGGATGCTATGCATGATCATAATTATATTGCAGTCGCACTGGGGTAAAATACGAAAACGTCCATAACACTATCGGTGAAAACCGGCTCCGGCGATCATGTGTGGGATCCAGTGAACTGGACATTGGTTCACAGTGGGAGTCGAGACTATCACCGCGTCCGTTGACATACTAATACCGCATCCCAAATGCCCAGTATGGTTTCCAATCAAACACCAGCTGCGTATACATCCCGCAGTCGATGAGCCTAGCCGCATCGATTTCTTCTTCAACTTCGACTCCGTCTTCGATGTGATCTAGTTCAAATTCAGCTACTCAGTCCTGCCTCCCCATAACTTCAGTCTGCCAAATGACATAAGTCCAGCCAAGTCCGAACAAAAAAGAACTGTATGTAAAGATCACGACATAACTGACTCACATCCAACAGAGGGCTACGCAGCGCGCAACCAAACTTAAGACTTATCTCTGTAGAATTGAATGGACGAGCCAACAGACACTCCAAAAGCGAATATTTCAGCTGAAAAGACCACTCTCCGGATATCCGGACTCTGATTGCCTGATCAGCTCGAGTTATACCGAATGTAGCAGAGATACCCGTTACTGCGCGTAGCCGCTTAAAATAGAAAAATCGGTAAACTAAGTGGCAAACAACTGGGATGGATCTTTAAAGGCTTTAAATTCTAGTGCATTTCCGCTTGGATCGAGGAAGAACATAGTTGCCTGCTCGCCAACCTGTCCTTCAAACCTGATACAAGGTTCAATGACAAATTCAATTTGATGTGACTTTAACCGGTCGGCAAATTCATGCCACTGTTGCCACTCGAGCACGACACCAAAGTGCGGAATCGGTACATCATGGCCGTCGACCGGATTGGTACTACGTTCCACCTGCATTCCATCTTTCTGATGGATCACAAATTGGTGACCAAACAGATCGAAATCGACCCAACGAGTGTCGGATCGACCTTCACGACAACCAATAACTTCGTGATAGAACTTTCTGGCAACAACGACGTCATGTACGGGAACAGCAAGGTGGAATGGTTGCATAGTGAATCACAACAAAAATGAGTTAAATACAAGAGGACGGTGTCGCCCTATCATAACTTATCGCGGCGATACCCACTTCAGACTCGACCCGCCAGCTTGTTGTGAGCGAGACGGCGGAGATACTGCGGTTACCCGACTCGATACTCCGGACTCGGCACTGGCCTGAAGAATCACAGGCTGAGATTGATTCACGGAACGCGGACGACTCAACTCGGTCTTGTTTGATTCACCGCGATGAATTACTCGTGAGAAACTGGCAAGCGTCTCGGATTCACGGGAAACGTTGCGACTCTTATGGCGTGAAGTCCAACCGTCTCCCACTTGTGCCTGAATATTCTTCGATTGAGAGGTCAGGCTACCGGATTGACCCAGATCCGCTTGATAGCCGATCGGCACGAGTTTCTCATCGGCGACTGTTACATTTTGAGAGACGTCATGATTCTGTTTCGGCGACGACTTCGCACTCGCCAAAGTGATATTTTGTTGATTTCGCAACGGTGTTATTTGAGGACTCCCCTGCCCGACCCAGGACACCCATTTCGTTTGTAGGTCTGAAGCGTGTTGAAAAGGATAATACTGACGAATGGCCTCATCCCAATCCTGATTGTCCATTGCATGCTCCAGGAACTTAATAAATGTCCGCTTCCCCCGGTATGCAATCAAATACTGACTCACAGAAAAGCCCTGAGAATACAGCGTCATAATATCTCTTGGATACTCTTTCATCCGAAGCATTTGATTAAAAGGAATACCGCGGTTTGTTGTCAGGTATCGAAGAAGCAGGGAATGCTGTTTCTTTTTTTCGGAGTCATGTTCAACTGTCGTGCATGCTCCTTCATCTGCCCAACGAGGCAGAGGTCGCCCGAAGTGTGTCGCAAAAACTGCATGGCTAATTTCATGAGGCAGGACCGAATCGAGAACGCGTTGCCGAGTTCCCTGCAACGTCATTTGCCACTGTTGAGGGATATTGTCGACAAAGACGAAACTCGTCACACCACCTGCTCCAAGATGGCCTGCGGTGTGCACACGAATGGGTACAGGTTGATGCCAGGGTTTTAATTGATACCCAAGCCACTCATCCGCAAGTTCTTTGCGAAAGCGTTCAGCAGCAACTGCAACTTCTCTTGCCATCGCAGGACTTGACGCTGTGACGACGAAATTCTGTGTTCTAAAGCTTGCTCCGGTCAACGAACAAGCCAGCACTGCCACAGCCAGTGCTACCATCCGCGCATCCATGCCTAACCCCTTACGCTTCCCTGCGTGTTGATTGGTGGTGCCTGCTCAATTGGTACATCCTGTACCTCAGGCTTCGGCCATTAGACCTCGGATTGCAGAATTGAGCCTAGCCCAATTTGTGTGAATCGTATTGAACCCAATAAAAATGACGAATTCAATTCAGAGGACGTGGAGCAATCGAGTTGGCGATCGCATTCAGGATCTGCGCGTTTCCAGCGGGAAACTGCAACTTAGCCAACTGGTTTCTGGCAATCCATTCAAATCCATTGCCTGGAGCAGCTGGCTCGAGCACTTCGCAAGCAACGAAGTGTAGTTCGACACTGGCATGGTCGTAATGATGCGTTACTACGTCGTACAATCCGATCGCCCGGACGGACAGCCCGGACTCTTCCTTAGATTCCCGGATCGCTGCTGCGGGTGCCGATTCTCCCGGTTCAATTTTCCCTCCGGGGAACTCACGATAGCCAGGAAGTGAATCGGTTGGTCGACGCGTACCAACAAGAAAGCGATCGTTGTTTTCAATAACAGCGATCGCTATCTGTTTGATTTGAACCATCAGGGAATCTATACCAGGGGGATTTTTATTGATTACCCTGTTGCAGTTCACGCACTTTGTCGAGTAACCGCCCTGGTGACCCCATGGCGTTGTATCCACCATCGATGTGCAATACTTCGCCGGTGATTCCATCTGAGAAATCTGACAGCAGAAACGCTCCGCTGCGTCCCACTTCATCGTGGGTTATATTTCTGCAAAGTGGTGCGATATCCTGATACATCGTCAGCATTTCACTGACTCCGGCAGCGCTACCAGCCAGCGTTTTCAGTGGGCCGGCGCTGAGTGCATTCACGCGTACTCCACGAGGGCCAAAGTCATAGGCAAGATAGCGGACTGCTGCTTCCAGTGCTGCTTTACAAATACCCATGACGTTATAACCAGGCACGCACTTTTCGCCACCAAAATAAGTCATCGTGGCAATTGCACCGTTGTCTTTAATGATGCCTTTGGCTGCGTTGGCAACGGCAATCAGACTGTAAGCACTGATTTCCATCGCCATTTTGAAGCCATCACGACTTGTTTCAACCGTATCGCGATTCAGATCATCCCGATCTGCAAAGGCGATTGAGTGCAGAAGAAAATCAATTTCTCCAAACTCCTGTTTCGCTGTTTCCATCACCGCAGCGATGTTGTCGTCGTCCTGTACATTCATCGGAACAACAAACTTTGTCTGCTCAGGAAACTGGTCTGTACACTTCGTCACGCGACGACGATTTTTTTGTTTTTCATCATCCGGTCGGTCCGGGAGATGTGTAAATCCGATTTCACCGCCTTCTTCCATAATGGTTTTGGCAATCGCCCAGGCGATGGATCGGTCATTTGCGACACCAAGTACAAGACCTTTCTTACCGTCGAACAGTCCCATGAAAAACGTCCTCTAAATGAAATTGAATGTGATAGCTTTGTTGAATCAGCCATTTAGGATACTCGGAATATTAAAACCGTGTAACCCATCAGATAACTTGCGAGCCAACCAAAGCCATTAAGTAAAGAAAAACTCGGTTACCAGGTAAAATACCGGCGCGGCAAAACACAAGGAGTCAATCCGATCCAGAATGCCTGCATGCCCCTGAATTAACGTTCCAAAATCTTTTACGCCACGATCTCGTTTAATCGCTGACATCGTGATTCCACCAGCAAATCCACAGATGGAAATGACAACAGCAATAATCGCTGCCTGCCAAAAAGCGAAGGGCGTAACCCAGAAAAATAAGGCTCCGAGCAGCGCTGAGCTGGCGGCAGCTCCGATGACCCCTTCCAGAGTACGACTAGTGTTAATCCTATCGGCAATGACATTCCTGCCGATCAGTTTTCCCCAACCAAATTGCAGTACATCGTTGAGCTGAGTGATCAATACAAAGAAGAACAAAAGTCCTTTTTCTTTGTTGTTACCTTCATTCCAGATTTCCTTCGTTCCGTCGACCGTCGTTTTGAGTTCCAGATAGAGTAGTGCCGGAGCAAAGCTCAAGGCATACACACAGATCAAGATGCCGATCAGGATTTTTGCGGAGCGTTCGAGGTATCGTTTTTGGTCATTTGCCAGTGCGATACGCGTGGGTACAAACAAAGCTGCCAGCAGAGGAAGGATGACTTTAAATAATTGAGAATCATCATTGATACCTACGAGTACAAATTGCAACGGCGTGAAGATGACGAGCACCCAAAATAGTGCGCGATGATCGCCACGACGAGTGGGAGTCATGGTGATAAATTCCCGCAAGGCCCAGAATGCAATCAAGCCAAACAGTACGACCGTACCTGTTTTCCCAATTACCAACCCTGCGATCAGGATGGCACAAATCAACCACCAGGATCGAATTCGCTGATTAAACGAACGAACGATCGCTGAATTGAATCGTTCTTCAGAGCTTCGTTCCAGTAGTTTGCCAATGAACGAACCAATAATGAGCAAGACCATCACAGCGGCAATCAACCAGGCTGTGTGCTCTTCAAAAGGCAAGACAAAATCCGCGGTCTCTTCAAGAAAGCCGACGAGAAAGGGGGGAAGCATGATCTGCGGCATTACTCTTCGTCATCCCTCAATCTAATTACAGCCTCGCGGGCGCGGCTCAGAAATTGCTGTTTGGTCTCACCTTGCTCAAGCCAAATCGGAGCTCCAATGGTGATATTACTCAACAATGGAACTGGCAGGACTTCGCCACGAGGAAGGATACGATTCATATTATCTAAATAAACGGGTACGAGTTCGAGATCGGGGCGTTTCTTCGCTAAATAATACAAACCACTTTTGAACTTGTTCATTTCCTCTTTGTTGTTTCGACTGCCTTCAGGAAAAATGATCAGGCTGTACTTATCTTCCATTTCCCGAATCATCAAGTCGACGGGACTGCGATGGACTTTGACTTCACGCCGGTCGATTAACAATGCATTAAAGGCATTGGCCACATGCCGACGTATCCATCCCTTTTCCCAATAATCTTTGGCCGCCACCGGACGCGTTAACTGTCGAATCTCCTGAGGTAATCCCGCCCACAGCACTAATCCGTCAAGATGGCTGGTATGATTGGCAAAGTAGATACGTTGGCATGTATCAGGAGTCGAGTCCTTCCAACGCACGGTATATCCGCTAACAATTTTAGCGGCTGCCACAAGCAGTCTACTGGTAAGTTGCATAATCCAATGGGTCCGGTCACACGAGTATTCAATTATTCTAATGGAACGTGTAAAAACTAGTACTATAGAACAGATATGATTCCTCACAATCAACGCATGAATTAGCCGATTTTCCGGAACCAATCCGAATGCCCAAAGCCATCGTCATCACGATCGATCAATTAGGAGCGAGATATTTATCGCCCTACGGGAACACCTGGAATCCAACCCCGGGGTTCGATCAATTAGCAGCCACCAGTCTGACGATGGAATTCTGCTTAAGCAGTTCGACTGATCTCGATCAATGTATGACCAGCATGTTATCCGGAAAACATCCTTTGGCAACCTCCACTCACGTTTCTCTTCTGCAGCAACTACAGAAAGACGGACAGTCCAGTGTGCTCATTCAGGAAGGCGATTCCTTGAGCAGCATCCCCATCTGCCAGCAATTCAGTGAAGTGCACTCAGTACCGTTCACAAAGGCAGGTAATCTGGCAAATTCGATCGAAGATACGTCGATCGCTCAATTCACTGGCCTGACGCTGGATCTAATCGAACAGCAGTTGAATCATGACTTGATTTGGATTCATCATGCCGGGCTTGGCGCAAGCTGGGATGCTCCCATGCAATCCAGAGAACGATACTTTGGGGAAGAAGACCCCGAAATCAAAGAAATCTCGCTTCCTCCATTTGGCCCGCTGAACGATCCCGATGACCCGGATGAAATCATGCAAAACGTGCATGCTTATGCAGCGCAAGTTAGCGTACTTGATACCTGCCTGGGCTTGTTAATTGAACAACTAAAAGAGGAAGTCTCTGGTTTGGACGAACAGGTGCTACTGATCGTTACGGCACCTCGCTGTCTTCCCTTAGGTCATCATGGAGGCGTTGGCGTGCATCATTCGCTTCCCGGAACAGATCAGTTACACGTTCCAATGTTTCTATCACGACTGGATAATTCAGCATCCGTGGGGCTAAGTCGAAACACGAGTCTGTGCCAAACTGAATCCGTATACTCAACACTTTCCCAGTGGTTCGAGCAACCGGACTCAAACAACCCG
>CETM01040616.1_pt1 | contig 18524 bp, 9 predicted proteins | sample 361451 | NCBI WGS metagenome assembly CETM01 (sample SAMEA2622690, study PRJEB7988) | marine metagenome | isolation source: saline water (ENVO:00002010), including
CAGAGTCTGCTGCGCAGGCCAGGCAGCTTGAACAAAGACGGCGCGATGCTGGCGGTGGAAATGTAGAACGCACGGGTGAAACACTTTTAGATATGGTGGTTCGTGAGAGCCGTCCGGGGCTCGCCGGAGCAACGCTCGCCACGCTGATTAAACGAAACCGCGAAATCGGTTTGCCTTCGAACAGGTTTCGGGTTGGGACGCCGGTCACAGTGACCAGTAATGCAGCCGAAGTTGAAATCGCCCGGGGAATTGTAACAGCTCGCAATCGTCGATCTTTGCAGATTGCACTCCCTTTTATTCCAGAAGGAGCACGTCTGCGGGTTGATGTTCAGCCAGACGAAGTGACACGCAAACGACAAACAGAAGTCCTGACGCATCTCAAGGACAGTACAGGACGATTTGCAAGATTAAGAGATGTGTTACTGAATGATCGTATTCCAAAATTCCATCCGCAATCATATGAAAGCGGCATTCTCAATCTATCTCAAGCCCGGGCTGTGGAAATGGCACTGTCTGCCGAAGACCTGGCGGTGATTCACGGCCCGCCGGGGACAGGGAAGACAACGACGGTTGTAGCCTTAATTAAAGCGGCCATTGAAAAGGGCCAGAAAATCCTGGCGACCGCCCCCAGCAACACTGCTGTGGATAATTTGCTAGTGAAGTTGGTGGCGTGTGGTGTCAAAGTCGTGAGGTTGGGACATCCGGCTAGAGTGGATCGTCGATTAATACAGCACACATTAGATGCTCAGGTATCCCGCGATGAGACGATGGAGATTGTGAAGGATATGCGTCGCGAAGCTGAACAGTTTTTCCGCAAAGCTGGGAAATATACTCGCAGTCAACCGCCGCGTGGCGCAAAGCAGGAAATGTATAAAGAGGGAAAGCGGCTACAGCAGGATGCGCGGTTACTGGAAAAAACGCTCGTGGATTGGGTGTTAGATCGGGCGGATGTTGTTTGTGGTACGAATTCGCTCAACACTCAAATGCTGACAGATCGTCGTTTCGATATGGCGGTGGTTGATGAAGCCTGTCAATGTACTGAACCTGCGTGCTGGGTGCCGCTGCAATTTGCAGACAAACTAGTTCTGGCTGGCGATCATTGCCAATTGCCGCCGACCGTGATTTCCCAGCAGGCAGCCAGGGCAGGGTTCGCCACGAGTATGCTGGAACGAGTTGTGGATAAATTTGGTGAATTGGTGACGACTCGACTGGAAACTCAATATCGTATGCATGAGCAAATCATGGCATTCTCATCGAACCGGTTCTACGAAGGAATACTGGTTGCAGATTCTACTAATGCCAAACATTTGCTTTCAGAGTTGGACGGAGTCGTGGAAAATTCCCTAACACAATCACCTGTTGAGTTCATCGATACGGCTGGTGCTGATTGGGATGAAGAGAGTGAGGCAGGGAGTGAAAGTCGCTGCAATTCATCCGAAGCAGAGTTGGTCGTAAAGAAGGTGTCACAGCTCGTCCAGGCTAATGTGCCCGCCGAAGAAATTGCTGTTATCTCACCTTATGCCGGCCAGGCCAGGCTGATTCGTTCCATGTGTGACGTCGATGGATTGGAAGTCGATACGGTGGACGGATTTCAGGGAAGGGAAAAAGAAGCGGTCATCATTTCCTGCGTGCGAAGTAATCGCTCAGGGGAAATCGGATTTCTGGGAGATACCCGGCGGATGAACGTCGCTTTGACACGTGCCCGGCGAAAACTGATTGTGATAGGCGACAGCGCGACTCTGGGGAATCATGCGTTCTACGGTGAGCTTCTCGAGTACTTTTCCGAAATTGACGCTTATGGAAGTGTTTGGACGGAGCTGGAATAATCCGCAGTCAGTTAAGTGGACTTGAGGCGGTCGAGCAAATTTTGAGTGATGATTTGGACTCGCTTATCCGGACCTTGCGGTGAGGCACCATGAGCCGAAGGGCGAACATAGCCGGGCGGTTCGCTCAATCCATCGCCCCACCAACAGGTGGACGCATTAAAAACTAAATTCCCTTTTGGTCCGGGATAGATCGTGGAAGTGTAAGTTCCCATCCCCGCACCGCTATTGGTCGTACCCTGCGCAACGATTTTCAGCCCCGGGATGTCGGCAGGATCTCCGTGCCATTCCCAGCCCACCAAGCCGGGGATTCCGTCACCTTTTTTCATGCCGGAATTTTTGAAAATCCAGTGCTCCGGATCGTGGCAGATGTAGTCGGCTCCACCCACGACAGGCCCCGTACTTCGCGCTCCAATCAAATCAGCTTCGTTGGGAGCAGTGCGAGGTAGAGTCTTCATCGAATGGAAGAGATTGTCGCCGATCATGTCACGAGGGCCAAAGCGATCGACGCGGGAAATGATGCGGTTAGGGCGACCGTCACTTGAGGGTTTGATTTCCAGCAAGCCACAGCAAGTGTTGCCTGAAAGGAAGGCTACATTTAAGCCGCCACGGATTGCGGCGCGGACATTATTAAACATCTCCATTGAATAATACTCGTCATGGCCCACAGAGATCAGAGAACCGGCACGCATCAATGCCTCGCCGTCAGCATGCGTATCTATGTTCGAGCAGTAACTGACGTCGTACCCTTTTGATTCCATCCAGTAAGCAATCGGTAGTTCCCAACAAAACCATTCACCAGACCCGGTAGTTAAAGGAGCATCAAATATTTGGCAGTATTTTCCATAGGGACGGTCGTAACTGACGTCGACGCCGGCTCCCCAATACCAAACCGTTTCTTCATGGTCATACAAGGAGTACTGACTTGGCCAGCGATTGTAAGCGTGCCAGGTGTTGTCCGAACACTGGAATAGAAAGTCTACTTTGCGATCGTCCTTAACGATGAACGTAATGTAACTTTGCATTTGAGTTTCCAGTGAAGTGAGTTTGCATAGATACACTCCACTTACCCAATCGTCCTGAATCGTTAACTCGTGACAGGCATCCCACTGGCATTCACGCAGCCGGTTTTTACCGATTTCAGGATCGTCTTGAATCTTGCCTTTAAAAGTGCCAAGGTGAGCGATCTTGCGACCTCCACTTCCGCCGTAATAGCCGGAACGATATAGATCGACGGTGAATTTAGATGCCGGGTTGCAGGACACATGCAGCGTTAGTGATTCACCCGCTGTCACACTCGCCTTCGAAGCGTAACCTTCGATTCCAGGGCAGCGATATTTAGTGTCCGGGTCGACCTCTGTTTTGGTTAATAACCACTCGCGAGTACCTGATTTGGAATTTTCCTGTTGGATGAGCTGACTTTGTCTCGGACTGAACTGACCCTTGTCGGCGAAGACGGGTTGAGGCCCCGGGACAACACCGGGGAGCAGCGAAGCCGCTCCGAAACTAGCCATGGCTCGTAAAATATCACGCCTGTTAGTATTGTGCGAATCGCCCATCGGGAAACTCCATTTCTTTGTTCGTGGATACTGAACACTACTGATTGTAAAAGATTGATGTTGCCATGGTGGCATATGCTAAGATATTCATAGAAAAGTAATATTCATGGGAAACTGATATGCGACGTCGAGAACTGCTCAAATTCGGTATGTATGGCTTCGGAGGGTTAAGCCTCTCGCAGTTGTTTCAGGCACGCGCGTCAGCGACAGATTTGGTTGCCAGACCCGGTGCGGGAATTCCGGTTTCTAAAAATCGGCATGGTGAGCAAACCGCGATTATCCTTGTTTGGCAGCGAGGTGGTTGTAGTCATCTGGATACCTGGGACCCGAAGCCGGATGCTCCTTCGGAATTTCGTGGACCGTACTCACCGATTGATACCAATGTCCCGGGGATTCGATTAACCGAATTGTTGCCAAGGTTATCCACCTGTGCGGATAAATACACACTCTTGCGAAGCGTTGCCCATACCGGTGGTGGGCACCCTGCTGGCTCGCTACAGGTCCTTGCCGGAGATCCGGATGCCAAAGATAAAACGCTTCCAGTACTACCGGATTGGATGTCGATTGCAAATTACCTGCGGCATAATCCCAAGCGGGATATCCCCAATTATGTAACGGTCAATCCTGTGGACCGCTACGATTCCTTCACCATCGCCGGAGCGACCTATCTGGGACCTTCGTACGATCCCTTTAAAGTAGTGGGTGATCCCAGCGCACCAGATTTTCAGGTTCCAAATATTGGTCTTGGTGATGAAAGTAAGGCCCTGAGATTCCGTAAACGACTGGATTTGAAAGCGGGACTCGATCGAGTGAAAGCTGAGATTGACCAAACGGGACTTATGGATGCGGTGGATGACTTCGATCGACAGGCACTCAACCTGCTAACCAGCCCGAAAGCTCAGGCAGCCTTTGATCTTTCCAAAGAGAAAGAATCCGTCCGGCAGCGATACGGAAATCATCAGTGGGGTCAGCAACTACTGATGGCTCGCCGATTGGTGGAAGCAGGAGTTGAAATCGTTACCACCGAACTTGACGGTCCTCTTTGTGGTCGTGTGGCCAATTGGGATGACCATGCAGTGAACCATCACGTCTTTGATGCATTGGATTTCAGAATGCCATCGTTCGATCAGGCAGTTTCAGCTTTGATCGAGGATATCTACGACCGCGGCCTGGATCGCCGGGTGTTGGTGGTCGTGGCCGGTGAATTTGGTCGAACGCCACGTATCTCACATGTAGCCAGTAGCGGTGGTGGTGTTGCAAGTGGTGAAAAAGGAACGGTTCAACCGGGGCGTGATCATTGGCCTCGAGCCAATACCATGCTGTTTGCCGGTGGTGGAATTGCAACCGGACAGATTATTGGCGCAACAGATCCGCGTGGTGAAGATCCTGTGGAACGTCGTGTCTCCCCCGGAGATTTCCTCGCTACTCTTTATAATCATCTGGGCCTGGACGCCTCTCGGATTGCCGTCCCCGATCAATCGGGACGCCCGATCCCAATTCTCCCGCGTGGATCGGTCATCAAAGAACTCACTTAACCAGGCGTTTTTCATTGCGAATTGCATTAGCAAAATACGGCCAGGAAACCAACTCTTTCAGCTCGACGCTGACAACGATTTCAACGTTTCAGAAGTTTGGAATGTTTGAAGGTGAAGATGTTCTGGAATCCGGGATTTCGTCAGGACCGATCGCCGGGCTATTTGATGCTTGTAGAGATGCCGGGTTTTCGTGGGAACCGATTCCGTTGATTCGAGGCTGGGCAGGTGCAAGCGGGAAAATAACAGAGGCTACTCACCAGTTCTTTGTCGGGAAGATAACCGATGGACTCAGCGGTCATGAAAATCTCGATGGACTCTTTCTTGATTTACACGGGGCAGCGCAGGCCGTGCATCTCGATGATTGCGAGGGGAATCTAATCGAACAGTGCCGTGCTATTATTGGGGCAGATAAACCCATTGTTGTGGCCCTCGATCATCACGCCAATGTCACTCAAAAAATGGTCGATCATGCTGATGCCATCGTGGCACATAGAACTCAGCCACATGATCCCTATGACACAGGCTATCAGGCAGGTCAGCTGCTGGTGCAGACGTTGCGTCGGGAAGCCGAACCGGTTTCCGTGCTTCAGAAAATACCAATGCTTACGCATCAGGAACAATTCCTGACCACACCGGCCGGACCGATGCGTGAATGGTTTGAATTGGCTCGTCAGCTGGAACAATCAGAAGGTGTACTCTCCATTAGCCCCTGCCCGATGCAACCCTGGCTGGATATTTCAGAAGCCGGTTGGGCTGTTATCGTGGTTGCTGATGCTGATCAACAACTTGCCAGAAAAACGGCGAATCAATTGGCCGAGTTTGCCTGGGAGAATCGGCAGCGATTTATGCAGCAAACGAGTGTTTCGCCTGCAATAGCAGTGACTCAGGCAATCGAAACCGAAGGGTTTGTCGTGCTTTCAGATACCGGAGACTCAGTCTTTGGTGGAGCACCGGGTGACAGTACGATTCTGCTAAAACTCCTGCTGGAAAATCCGATCGAGCAGGATTGTCTCGTACCGATGGTGGATCCGGGCGTGGTTGCCGAGGCATTGGAGGCGGGACCAGGTGCCAGTTTGTCAGTTTCTGTTGGCGGTAAGCAGGATAGCGTGTTTAGCAGTCCGGCAGAGGTGGACTGTGTGGTTGCTGGAACGGGTGGAGGCCGCATTCGCGTAGACGTGATCGGAAATGATTCCTATGACGCCGGTCGGGCAGTATTGCTGCGATGCCGGAATGTGTTATTAGCCGTGACCGAAACCGAGGGAATCGGTGGCAATCACCCGATTTGTTATGAGCAGTTTGGTGTGGATGTATCGACCGCAAAACTGGCAGTGTTAAAGACAGCAAGTAACTTTCAATATTACAGCCAGTTCCAACCAACAATAATCCGGGCCGACACCGACGGCATGACAATGTCAGGTGTAAATCGCCTTCCCTGGAACCAACTAAGTCGCCCGATCTTCCCTTTAGATAAGTTCGACTAGCTTATTAAGTCGTGTACGACGTGCCCGTGTACATCTGTCAGGCTTACATCGCGGCCGCCAAACCGAAACGTTAGTCGTTCATGGTCGAGGCCGAGTTGATGGAAGACGGTGGCGTGGATGTCTTGAATCAACAGCGGGTTTTCAGCAACGCTGTTGCCAAATTCATCAGTGGTTCCAAATGCGGAGCCCCCTTTGAAGCCACCACCGGCCAAAAAGATAGAGTATCCGTTGACGTGATGATCGCGACCAACGTCTTCGTGAATCCGTGGCGTATGTGGAGTTCGTCCCATTTCACCAGCCCAGATGACAATCGTTTCATCGAGCAGTCCACGTTGCTTCAAATCTTTGATCAGACCGGCGACCGCCTGATCCGTGATCATGGCATTTTCGTTGTGGTGGTCGACGAGCTTCCCGTGTTGATCCCAGGGGGAATTGTTGACATGGGTAAGGGGACAGGTAATTTCAATGAAGCGAACACCTTGCTCGACTAATCTCCGGGCCCGTAAGCACTGAGTCGCGTAGTACTTCTTGAAATCGTTTTGACTGTCGGTTCCATAAAGCTTGTGGATATGCTCGGGCTCATCACTTAAATCAGCAATCCCGGGAATCGACGCCTGCATTAAAAACGCTTTTTCGTAATTCTTAATTGCTGCATTGATGGCGTCACTCGAACTGGCATTAGTTCCGAACTGTTTGTCCTGGTCAGCAAGTAATTGCAGCTTGGCCTGTTGAATGGAGCGATTGTCACTGGCAACGATGTTGTCGACAGGCGTCCCTTTGGCACGTAACATCATCGCTGCATGGTTCGCCGGCAGGAACGAGCTGGCGAAATTCTCGTAACCTCCGTTGGGTATCCAGTCGTTGTTCAGCAGAACATAGCTGGGCAGGTTTTCATTGTCTGAACCCAATCCATAGGACACCCAGCTTCCCCAACTCGGTGCCCGTCCTGTCTCGCGGCCGGTATGCATCAACAACGCCTGTTGACCGTGTAAGGGTTGTTTCCCCACCAAAGAACGAACGACGCACAGGTCGTCCGCCACCGAAGCAATGTTGGGTAGTAAATCGCTGACCGGCAGTCCGCTTTCTCCACGCTGGCGGAATTTCCAGCGGGCGCCCAACCAGACTCGTGACGCGGCGCTCTGCGAGAGGATCGATACATTCTCAGTACCGATTGCTTTCCCTTCCTGACGAGCAAGTTCAGGTTTGGGGTCCAGCGTGTCTACATGGCTGGGGCCACCGTCCATAAAACAGAGTATGACATGTTTGGCTCTGGCCGGATAATGTGCCAGTGGTTGTGCATAGCTTGTTCGATTTGCCAATGACGAAAACGCCATCATGCCGAAGCCGATAGAAGCGTTGTGTAGGAGTTGTCGTCGATTGACTGAGTGCATGGGAGGTGTTTCCTGCCGTTTATCGCAGGTAGATAAACTCTTTTGAGTTGAAAATCGTGTGAGCGATATCGGCCCACAGTTGTTGATCGTTCATTATGTCATTGGGATCCGTGTTACGTAAATCCGAAAGTTTAAATAACGTCTCCTCCCAGCGGCCTAATTCATCAGCCGAGATTTCACGAGCATAGGCCGTCGTCAACATCCTTTCCAGTCGACTGCGAGGTTCAGAATCGTCTGTCGAGAGGATTCTTTGCCCCCATTGGCTGGCGACTTCAACGACAAACGGATGGTTAAGTAAGGTCAGGGCCTGAGCGGGAGTGTTGGTTATGTCACGCAGGCCGGTTGGGATCTTAGGATCGGGTGTATTAAACGTAGCAAGAAACTTTGCCGGTTCCATAATGGTGACTTTTGTGTAAATCATGCGGCGGCGATTACCGTCGATCGGACCACTAAACAATCGTTTCATCTCATCTTCCGCTGTCCTGAACGGGTTATGGGGAGCACCAAAAAGTGAGGAGTTTAGAGTCCCGGAACTTGCCAACATGGCATCGCCAATGGCCTCAGCCTCCAGACGGCGGGTCGGAAAATGGTGGAGAAGCCGGTTGGTGGGGTCGGTTGCAATCGCTGCGGGATCTGCTTGCCCGGACTGTTGCCAGGTTTCAGTCCGGAGAATCTCACGAATTAACGTCTTGGTGGACCAGCCGTTCTCGATAAACTCAGCGGCGAGCCAATCAAGTAGTTCAGGGTGGGATGGTCGGCTGCCGAGCTTCCCGAAGTTACTTGGGGTATCGACAATGCCCGCGCCGAACAGCCATTGCCAAACCCGGTTTACATAAACGCGTGCCGTGAGTGGATTATCTGCTGAAGCGACCGCATTGGCCAACTCGAGTCTGCCACTCTGTTGGGAAGCAAAGACTGAGGTTTCATCGGCTTCCCTGTTAAATAATCTCAAGTATCCGCGTCGAACCGGGTCCCCTAATTCGTAATAACTTCCCCGGATATTTAGTTTGTAGTCTTCACCTGGATCATGATCTGCCATGCTGTTCACGGTGCGGGGGGAATGTAGTGCTCGTTCCAGTTCGCGGCACTTTTCTATCAGAGGTTTTAGTAGTTCGTGAGACGCTGATTTCGTTATCCAGGGCGTCTGCAACAAGTTATTCAAAACCATGATCTGGTCATTCGTGGCTGTGCCCTCGCTCCAGGCGTCTACCATAGAACTAAGCCATTTCTGATATAACGCCGCTGCTTCCTGTTTTGATTTGGGACTTCCCGATTCGAGTAACTCAATAAAGGCGGTTAATCGTTTTTGAGGCGCTGTTGGCCCTTGGGAATAGTAGACTTTGCTGACAGAGAACCAACTATGAGGTGACTTCTCCACCTCTTCATTAATCTCTCTTGCGAGCCCCCATCGGGGAGGGAAGTTTGGATTGCTCGATTTGGTCGCCCATTCAGCATAGGTTCTTCGCTTTGGTTCTCCTTTGTGGAGATTGACGACTTTCCACTGATAACGATCGTTGGAATAAAACGATTGTTTTTCGCACAGGAAAGCGTTGTCAATTACTGTGCGGTGTGCCGCAAAATCTCCGCCAGCCGCCAAAGCATGCAAGAAAAAACCATCAATGTTGCTCGCCAAAGGACTTCGCAAAGCACCGTTTAACTTCGTCGATAAATTGGATGTCGCGATGCCCGGCAGCATCAAAGCGTTAATAAACTGGTCACCCTGTTGTAGAGTAAATGCTCCTGGCCTGGTCAGATATTCGATGCCTTGTCCGTCGGTAAACCACCCCTCGACAGGCCCCTGACTGAAGTCTGCGATTAAGCGAAAATGGGTCTCGTTGTTTTGTTTGGCTCTGGCGTCACTGGTTTTGTGGTTGTTCAGGAGTTCCAGCCATTTTGCCTGTAATTCTTCACCGTCGAACTTGTGGATTTCGTTCCACGGGTGATTGATGTCACCGACAGGTAACGCTTGTGGAGGCTGGAGTTTGTCCAGAGCTGCGACGCTGATGTTGTTTTCCAGGTCGGTTTGCCATACGTCGGCGATCGCCCGTTGTAGTGTATTCTTTGCCTGTTGTAGCCTGGTCCTGATCTCTGCATCACGATCAGGCATGTCAATCGTCCGGCTAATCCAACGTGAACTCATGAAAGTGCCGGCAAGTGCATAGTATTCCGCTTGTGAAATCGGGTCGATCTTATGGTCATGGCAACGGGCACAGGCGATCGTAAGTCCCTGAAACGCTTTGGAAAATGCGTCAATTTTGTTGTCGAGCATTTCCTGGTGAATGCCCTCGAATTCGCTGCTGTCTCCATGACGATGCTCACCCAGTTGGTAAAACATGGGGCCAATGTGGGATTCGATGATTTGCAAATCCGGATTGAAGCGTGGGGATGGTAAGAGGTCACCAGCGATTTGTTCCCGTACCATTTGGTTATAAGGGACATCGCTGTTGAATGCGCGAATTAAATAATCCCGGTAACGCCAGGCACCCTTAGCCGGGATGTCCCACTCATAACCATAAGTATCCGTGTAACGCACGACATCCATCCAATGCCGTGCAAATCGTTCACCGAAGTGAGGTGACTCCAGTAACGCATCGATGAGTTGCGGCCAGGCACCGTCAGTGTTGTCGCGAACGTAAGTCTCGAGCAGTTTGGGTGATGGAGGTAAACCAGTGAGTGTAAAGCTAAGGCGACGGGCCAATGTGTATTTGTCGGCTCGATCGGCAGGCCTGAGTTTTTCATGTTTAAGAGAGGAGAGGATGAAGCGATCAATCGGTAGGTCCGACCAGCGATTGCCCTTGTGCGTCGGAACCAGAGGGGAGGCGAGTGGTTGGAAACTCCAGAGCTTCTTCCGCGTTTGAAAGGCATCTTCCCAGATCTGTGTGGCCAACTCGGACGGATTAGGCGGTTTGTCTCGCGGGTCAACGGCTCCATCGTTAATCCATTTTTTGAAGTCAGCAATGATTGAGTCAGATAGCTTTTCTTCCGGAGGCATCTCAAAGGACTCGTGCGTCAAGGCAGAGTAAAGCAAGCTTTCTTCTGCCTTGCCGGGAACTACAGCGGGTCCACTTTCGCCACCTTTGCGAATCGACATTCGTGAGTCCAGCAGTAACCCACCTTTGACACCGGACGAAACACTGCTGTGGCACTCATAACACTTCGTAACCAGCACCGGGCGAATACGTTTTTCAAAGAATTCCAAGTCTTCATCAGCATGGAGTACGCTTAAAGGCAGTAATACGCAATGGATGGCGGTGATGGCGAAAATGAGGTTTCTCATAGAGTGTTATTATAAAACAAGCTAACCGCAAATGCGCCAAAACGAATTTGGTTATCCGGGGGAAAACTTTCGTCGAGATAGCATAAAATGGAGGGTCAGTTGATTCCACCAAAGTAAGGAAGTTTGCCATAATGCCGAGACAGTTAGTGTTACTAATTGCGATGCTCTTGCTCACACTCAGTAATCTGCAAGGCCAGCAGGATCAGGTGCAGTTGTCGCTTCAGGACGGGGATGTGGTCGCCTTTTTCGGTGGTGCCAATATGGTACACGCTGTGCGATCCGGCGAACTTGAATATGGTCTGACATCACGATTCGTATCATCAGATAGATCGATTCGGTTTCGAGACCTTTCATGGGAAGCTGATACGGTTTATCGTCTCGGGACCGTAAAAGAGCGTTGGCGACCGGATGGCTTCGGTCAACGTAATGAACAATTTCAGCGAGTCGGTATGACCGTGGCGATTCTTCAGTTTGGACAGATGGAATCGATGGATGGAGTTGAGACGCTCGAGGAGTTTGAATCTGCTTATCGGGAATTGCTCAATGACCTACGTAGTCAGGCTCGCGCTATTGTGTTGATTACTCCCATTGCCTTTGAAAAACCACACAATCGGACGTTGCCGGACCTCACCACGCATAATGCATCGCTTGCTGAGTACGTTGAAGTAATTCAGTCACTGGCAAAGGAATTTGATGCAGCGACGGTGGATTTGTTCCATTCTGAATTAACAGAGGTGACCCAAAACGGACTGCATGTAAAAGCCGAAAGTTTAGCTGACGTTTCCAATGAAATACTACGACAACTCGGAGTGAAACCAGCTAAGCAAATACAGTCGGCACTATTGTCGGCTATTCAGGAGAAGCAAAGGCTGTGGTACGACTATTGGCGACCGGCGAACTGGAAACTTCTGTACGGAGATGATTCCAGAAGAGAGTTCACTCGAGGTGGTGATGATTACATTCCATTTCGTGATGAATGGAAAAAGTTGATTCCTCTGGTCGGTCAGGCTGAAGAGAGAATCTTTGCGATTGCGTGTGGAGAGCCGGATCCCGGACATAATCGTCCTGCTCCGGAAATCCTTCATGGCGATTCCAGAGCGGACATCCAGGCGGAGCTCGATTCTTTTGAAGTTCCTGAGGGTTTTGAAGTCTCCCTGTTTGCCTCGGAAGAACATGGCCTTACATCTCCCTTGAATCTTCGGTGGGATCCGAGTGGACGGATGTATGTAACGGTGACGACTACGTATCCCCACGTCTGGCCCGGGGATGTACCCAACGACAAGGTGATTGTGTTGGAAGATACTAACCGGGATGGTCAGGCCGACCGCTCAACCGTCTTTGCCGAAGGTCTAAATATTCCCACCGGCATTGAATGGGGAGAGGGGGGGATTTATGTAGGCCAAAATACCGAAATCCTGTTTCTTAAAGATACGGATGGTGATTTGAAGTCAGACAGCCGGCAGGTTTTGCTCGGCGGATTCGGAAATGGCGATTCGCATCAAACCATCAATTCATTTGTCTGGAGTCCGGATGGGGAATTGTATTTTGGCCAGGGAGATGGATGTGAATCACGCGTCGAAACTCCCTGGGGTAACAGTGAATTGTATCAGGCAGGATTTTACAGGCTGCGACCGCGTTGTCTGCAACTAGATCCATTGCTGGATGATTTTATGGGACCGGGGAATCCCTGGGGAGTTGCATTTGATAGTTGGGGGCAGATCTTCTGTGTGGACGGTGCCGGAGGAGTAACCTTTTTGTCGCCCGGTCAAATTCCTGTTCACCATCGGCGACGTCTAGGGCGAATTGGTGACCCCGGAGGTTACTGTGGCATAGGCCTGTTGGATGGACGCCACCTGCCGGAAGAATATCAGGGTGACTTCGTCGTCGGTGATTTTAAGCAAAACCGTATCAAACGGTTCTCTCTGGAAGATAATGGCTCAGGATTCAAACTCAACTGGGAAGCTCCACTGTTGACGTCCTCGCACCGCAACTTTAGACCGGTAGACGTAAAGGTGGGACCGGATGGCGCGGTTTATATTGTGGACTGGTACAACCCGATTACTTGTCATCAGGATGATGCCTATCGACACCCCGATCGGGATAAAGCGCACGGTCGCATATGGCGAGTATCAACCAGGCGTGAGACGACGACCCCCGTGGATTTGTTGAAAGCCCCGCTGGATGTGGTCATCGAACACCTGTCGTCACCAGAACATACCACTCGATACCTTGCCAAACGAGCCTTGACGGTACGAGACACTCAACAGGTCTCCCGGCAATTGAATAAGTGGGTGGACCAATTGGACGTTTCCGATATCGCATATGAACAGCAACTGTTCGAAGCAGTCAGTGTTTGTGCGACTTTGGAATTAGTGAATCAACCAATTTTGGAGAAACTGTTAGTAGCAGTGAATCCCAATGCTCGAGCTTTTGCGGCACGAATTGCGGGACGTTGGAATACCAGACTCGATAACCCACTTCAGTTGTTAGCAACGGCCATCGACGATAGCCACCCGCGTGTACGTCTTGAAGCTGTTATTGCCTGTGCAGCTGTCGAGGCTCCGGAGAGTATTGCGGTGGCGGCAGGAGTGATGCGATGGGAACGAGATGATTGGATCGACTATGCCTTTCGTCAGGCGGTTCAGCAGTTGATGCCTGTTTGGAGGCCTGCCTTTGAACAAAGCGAGATTCAATTCTCCAATGCTAATGAAATGGCCGCCGTGCTCGCAGAAGCGGGAGGCAATGGTTTAGTTGATGGATTGAAGCGTACTTTCAGTAGCCCGGATTTGGATCAAAACGGACGGCGGGAAGTGCTCACGACGATTTTGACTGTTGGTGGCGATCAGGACATTCGCCAGTATGCGCTGGATGCAGATACCTTTTTCCTCGATAACGAGTATCAAGCTGAATTGCATGCGGAGGCGTTGAGAATTGTGGCTGGTAATGCCCGTTATCGATCCGTGCGGCCGGCAGGCGACTGGCAACCACCATTGATAGCATTGGCGGATAGTGAAGTCGATGCTGTGAAAGCCAGTGCACTTTTATTGGCGGGTGCCTGGGACGTGGACGCCTGTAAGACCCGGATTTATCAGGCGGCGGCTGATGAAGACGCTGGCGATGAAATACGAATCGCCGCTTTCCATTCCCTGTCGCTTTTGGAGAATAAGCAGGGGCGAGAGGGGCTCGTTGAATTGCTGACATCCGGGCTTAAGACCAATCTAAGACTGGAATTGGTAAAAGCTGTAAGTGAACTGGATTTGTCGGTTGCGGTGAATCATGGGATGGAATTGTTAGTCGACGATGATTTAAATGAAACGCAACAGCAGGCATTGTTGACGTCGTTGCTGTCACAAGAAAGGGGAACGGAGTTTGTGCAGGAGCGGTTGCAACAGGTTTCTATGTCGGAGCAACAAGCCAAAGAAATGCTTGCAAATACTCTGGCAACGGGACGTGCCAATCAGACTTTGTTGGCAACGTTGGCTATGAGCCTAGGCGTCTCCACCAAGCCGCCCGAGTACAGTGAAGCTTTGGTGAAATCACTTAAACGCAATGCCGAACAATCAGGTGATGCGACACGTGGTGCAGAGGTCTTTCGGGCCGTGGCCTGTACATCATGTCATCGAATCGGAGGGAAGGGTGGTACGGTTGGGCCAAACCTGACCGGTTTAGGTAGAACGCTTTCAGGTGAGCGTATTATCGAGGAAGTGATTTGGCCGAATCGACAGATCAAGGAGGGATATACGTCGTTACGAGTGATTACTCAGGATGGCAAGGTATTACAGGGGTTTGAACGAAAGACAAAGCAAAGTGAAGCGGAGGGTGGACTGGCGATGCTTGATCCGCAAACACAACAAATCGTTATTCTTGCGTCTGATGATATCGATCAAGTGCATAAATCGGCGAGCGTTATGCCCGAAGGGTTAACCAACCTGCTGACCGCAGACCAACTGAATGATCTCCTGGCGTTTCTAATACAGCGTCGGATTGACGATTGAGTCTGTCGAAGAAGCTCAGCGGTTTAATTTCGTATTCAATTATCATCTCAGGTACGCCTTATCCGAATTTGGTAAGCTAAGAACAGACGTAAACGATAACCCTCCCCTAGGAGTACTACGAATGAAGAAACAACCGATGTTAGTAGCCACGGTACTGCTAATGAGTATGGCTGCTACTATTTTTGCTCAGGATAAAGTGCAGCCAGTTCGCATGGGTTCCGGCAGCCTGCAGTTTGAAACCGTGCCCGGTTGGGGACTGCGTCCGGATGGAAGTTCAGCCCTGGGGCCAACGCATGGTGGTGTTGTTGTTGACAGTAAAGGCAACGTTTACGTCAGTGCCAATAAGGGCGTGGTCGTATTCTCACCTGATGGAAAAGTAATCCAGGAGTACATCGGTGATGATTACACGATGCTCCACGATGTCGAAATTCGTAAAGAAGGTGTTGCAGAATTTATCTACGGTGCAAGAAATGCCGCCGGCGAAGGGATTAAATTTAATGCACATTCAGGTGAAATAGTTCTACGTCTCGATCCAAAGGCTGCGGGATTAGACTACGGTCGTTATAGCCCCACAGCTGTCACAGTTTCTCCGAACGGAGATATTTATCTTTCTGACGGTTACGCCAGTAACCATATTTTCGTCTATGACAAAGCGGGAAAATATAAATTCCACTTTGGCGAAAAAGGGAATGATCTAAAGCAGTTTAATACTGCCCATGGTATGACACTAGATACACGGTATGATCCGCCGCGAATCCTTGTTTGTGACCGTAATCACCAACCTAAAGGTCGTTTGCTTCATTATTCGCTTGAAGGTGAATTTATCGAAGTTGTGATTACCGGGTTAGGCATGCCAACCTCAGCTACCGTTCAAGGTGACTACGTATCGGTTCCCGATCTGCACGGTCGTGTTGTTATTCTTAATAAGACGAATACGATTTGTGCTGTTCTTGGCCACAATGACGACGCCGGTAAAGGGCGTAATTACGGGATCAAGCAAGCAGATTGGCGTGAAGGCGTCTTTAGTGGAACGCACGGTTCCTACTTTGATGCGGATGGAAATCTGTTTGTGCAGGATTGGAATGTTGATGGACGCATTATCAAATTGCGACGCATTAAATAACAAGCACTGTCACGACTAAACTGAAACTCTGCACTGCTCATTCGGCTGTGCAGAGTTTTTTATTTGTCAGATGTCCAGTGCCGACCGTGATCGTCGTCGGCTATGACTTGAGTAGCGATCGCTTTGAGATCCAGTTTAAATCCTGGGTCGTAATCATATTGTTCCAGATCAACGTCATAGATCGTTGCCAGCCAGATTAGTTGGCCCAGTTCGATCATGATTTTATCAGGATGTCCCAGAGCATCCGTGAAAATGCCGGACGTACCCTTGTCTCTGTTCTTTGTTTGACCATCGACATCTTTTAACTGGCCGGCGTGATAGAGACGCTTGAGTTCCACAGCACCCTGCCCATAGCCAATACAGAAGAATTCATTATTGGGGTAGGCTTTCCGAAGTCGGTCAATCAGATTATGGAAGTCCCGTTGGTGAGCTTCCTTCATCGCTTTCTCAAATTCGGCGATCTTGTAACGCGCCGGGTGACGTCCCCAGGGCATCGCCAGGCAAAACGTAGTGTCTGGATTGAACTTAAGTGCATAATCCACCCAGAGCTTAAAGTGGTCGAAGGTCCCTTTGCCGCGTCCAACTCCAGTCCAGGTCATACCGAATAATTCGATTTTCCCCGATGCCAATGCTTTCTTGATATTCCCACTATGGCGGCTGTTTTCCCAGAAATATCCAGGCGTACCCCGATCGCCACCTTCAAAAAATACCAGTTGTTCGTGGAGCGGAAATCCCGCTCGGTGCGCATGGGTTGTCATGCCTCGCGCCATCGGTACAAAGAAACTATGACCGATAAACAGGGATTTATAACCCCGCGTTGGTTCCGCGGCGGTTGCAGAATGTAAAGCTTGCGACTCGGCAAGCAACAGGATTAAAAGGATCAGGCGAGTACGTGGCATCAATGGCGTCTGCTATATTCAGAGTATTGAAGTGAAGGTGCTGTATGACCTGAACTTTACAACGGAAAAATTACTTTTGCCAGATGTAATATGGTACCCATGTTAAAGAAAACCATCCTCACGAGTTTAATGTTCACAGTCTTGTTGCAATCACAGCTTCTGGCCGAAGCTCCTTTTTGGCCGGGTTGGTTAGGCCCACAGAGAGACGGATTCGTAAAAGACTTCCGGCCCCCAAAGCATTGGCCGGAAAAGCTGGAGAAAGCATGGCAGGTCGATGTGGGGACAGGTTATGGAACGCCAGTTGTACAGGGAGATTACGTCTTTATTCATACACGTCAGGATGAACAGGAAGTGCTTCAGTGCCTTCAGCTGGAAACGGGTAAATCTAAATGGAAACAAGTCTTTGATGTCCCTTTTAAAATTGGTGGCGGAGGCGAATATCATGGTAAAGGGCCAAAGTCAAATCCCATGTTGGCCGAAGGGCGTTTGTTTACGATGAGCATTTCCGGCGTGCTTGCGGCCTGGGATGCTGAAACAGGCAAGCAATTGTGGGTCCGTGACTACACTCAACAGTTTGAAAAAGGTCATCCCTACTGGGGAGCGTCGACGTCACCTATCGTGTCCGGTGACCGAATCATCGTTCACTTTGGCAATGATGAAATCGGAGCATTAGTTGCGATGGATACTTCGAACGGGCGTGAAATATGGCGAAGTGGTAAAGATGGGACTTCGTATTCATCGCCTTTGTTGGCTAATTTTGGAGGCATCCATCAGGTCGTCCAGTGGAATCATGAAGCACTTGTCGGTGTGGAAGTGAAATCGGGCAGGGAACTGTGGCGTTATCCATTACCTCATTTGACTCATAATCAAAATATGCCCACACCATCAGTCCACAACGGACACATCATTGTCGGGGGAGAAAACCGCGGCATGTTTAGCCTGCGACCATTGAAAGAGGGAGCCAAATGGTCTGTTAAAGAACGCTGGTTTCAGCCCAAGGCAGCTCTGGATATGAGTTCTGCCGTTGTGATAGATAATCGGCTCTATGGTATGACTCATTACAACGCCGGACAACTGTTTTGTCTCGATACTGAAACGGGGGAGTTTATCTGGCAAGGTCCGCCACGCAGTGCTAATAATGTGACGTTTCTGACGATGCCCGGTTATGTTGCTGCCCTAATTAACAACGGCCATCTGAAGATTCTTCGTAGTGGAACACCAAAGTACGACGAAGTCCGTTCTTACAAGGTCGCTGACAATGCAACCTGGGCGGCTCCTGTCTTATTGCAGGGAAAAGTGTTAGTTAAAGACGTAAATACACTCACGCTTTGGCGATACTAAAGAGGTAGGTTGGGCTCTATTGCTTTGCCTTAACGTCGATGGCATAGATTGATTCGTCGTCTCGAAGCAGTAGCACGCCATCGCTCAACGTAGGTGCCTG
>CETM01044415.1_pt1 | contig 18518 bp, 18 predicted proteins | sample 361451 | NCBI WGS metagenome assembly CETM01 (sample SAMEA2622690, study PRJEB7988) | marine metagenome | isolation source: saline water (ENVO:00002010), including
GAGAAGATACCATTGCAATGAACCTCATTCATGCCATCCAAAAAAAAGATCCCCACACACCAATAATGGCATGCCCTTTAGTAGGAGAAGGTACAACCTATTTAAACAATCAGATAAAAACAATACTTAAAAATCCGACATTCCCATCAGGGGGTTTCATTCGATCTGTTAACGATCTCATAATTGATATGAAAGCAGGGCTCTTTAACCATATCCGATATCAAATAAAAACGATTAAAAACATCCCTGATAATACACTTACAATCGCTGTCGGAGATGTATTTTGCCTTTGGTTAGCAAGTTTTAATAAAACCCCAATTTTTTTTCTACCCACTGCAAAATCGGATAGTTTTATGCCTCATAGTTTTATAGAACGTTACTTAATTCGCAAACTAGCAAAACACTCATTCCCAAGAGACAAACAAACAACTGAAAGCTTTATCCAACATAAATTACCTGCATCATTTTTTGGAAACCCCATGATGGATTCATTACAAACAACAAAAAAAATCATTGAGAATCCTAATAATCTACCCATCATCGGACTACTCCCCGGCTCACGAAAAGAAGGCTACGCCAACCTAAACTATATGATACAACTATGCGAACAATGTCATAAAAATAACCCCCAAACCATATTTGCATGTGCACTACCACATACGTTAGACATTCAAATAATAGCCCAAGAAACTTCCTGGACATATAATCCTCAATCAAAATATTTAATCTCCCCTAATAACAGCTGCCACATTTACATAACTCCGCACTTTAAAGAATTAATCAACCAAGCAACCTGCATAATAGGATTAGCAGGAACCGCAAATGAACAAGCCTTATATCTTAAAAAACCAGTCATTTGTTTTGAAGGGTTTGGTCCTCAATCAACCTTAAGACGGTTTCAAGAACAACAACAATTAATGGGCAATCATTTAATCATATGTAAAAAAAGAAATTTTGAGGATATTCAAACAACATTAACTAAAACCATCAAAAAGACATCTCTATCAAACAATAACCCCTCGCCTAAAAATGCATCTGATAACATTATTAACTATATTCTAAACAAATAAAAAAATGATAAACTAAAATAATATAATCATGAAACAACATATCAAATATAGTCTACTATCCATAATATTATGCTTAAGCATAACGAGTCTATCCCACGCAAAAACATATCGTTATGATACAGCACATTCTGAAGTAGGATTCTCAGTATCACACATGGTCGTTAGCACCGTACATGGTCACTTTAATGATGTAACTGCTGAGCTTTTTTGGAACCCAAAAAAATTAAAAAAGTCATACCTTAATGGAACTATCAATGTAACATCTATCGATACGAACAACAAAAAGCGCGATAACCATTTACAAGCAAAAGAATTTTTTCATAGCAATGAATTCCCCACTATAACCTTTAAATCATCATCCATTAAAGCTAACAAAAACAAAAAAAACACCTATATTTTAACAGGAGAACTAACAATAAAAGATATTACAAAATCCATTTCATGTCCTTTAATTACTAAAGGGCCTATTACAGATCCATGGAATAATGAACGTATTGGGTTTGAAGCCACCTGCTCAATTAAACGAATGGAATTTAATATTAATCAAAATAAGCTCTTAAAAACCGGTGATTTAATTATTGGCAACGATATTGAAATAAAAATTACAGTAGAAGGGATAGCAAAAAACAACTAATTGGTGCGCGTGGAGGGACTTGAACCCCCATGCCTCGCGGCACTAGATCCTAAGTCTAGCGTGTCTACCAATTTCACCACACGCGCACAAGGGATTATTAGTGTAACAAGTCATAAATAATTATACAAATCAATAAAACTAAAAAAGTACACTTTAATATAATATTAAAATTAAGAATATATCTCTAAAAAATTACTAGATTTGTGTTAAACTACCTTTATGACAACATACACAACGCCACAAGGGATTAGTGATTATTTACCAAATGATACAAAAGTATTAAATGCACAAATCATTAAACTACAATCCCTATTTGCAAAAAATGGTTTTAACCAAATTAAAACACCTACTATTGAATTTGCTGAAAACTTAGAAAAAGGATTAGGCCCAAATCAAAAAAAACAATCTATTGAATTTTTTGACCCTTCTGGCAATCGATTACTATTAAGACCCGACAACACAACTCCCATAGCAAGAACCGTTGCAACTCGCATGAACACCGAAAACACCCCTTTAAAACTATGTTACACCGAACCTATTTTTAGAAAATCAAATCAAAATCATAGTGATACCGAAATTTTTCAAGCAGGATGTGAAACCTTTGGGTATACATCCATTGAAAATATTACAGAAATAATAACAACCTGCATAAACGCACTAGAAGAACTCGGGGTTACAGACATTGGTATTGATATTGGCCACATCAATTTTATCGATGGATTATCAGCAGAAAAAAAAGAAGCCTTATTAAAAGGTGATTATATTACCTTTGGAAAAATCCCAGAACGGGGAGAAGCCATTGAATCTAATAATACTGACTTAACCCAATTAGTAACGAGTCTAAAAAAAACAACTCCATCAATCCCTATCATGATTAATAAAGGACTAGTAAAAGGATTACACTATTACTCTGGAATTATTTTTGAAGCTTATAGTAAACATAATCGCAACATCATTGCATCTGGTGGACAATACGATAATCTATGCTCAAAGTTTGGGCATGACATATCCGCAGTAGGATTTGCAATTAATCTAAATGAAATAGGATTTCAAAATGACTAAACAAATTACAATAGCTGTCCCTAAAGGATATTTATTAAAAGAAACCATTAAAAAATTTGAAGCCATTGGAATTCATTTTCCAAGCGATTTTGAAGAATCAAGGCGCTTATTTACCTATGACACCTCTAAAACATACAAACTATTAACGGTTCGACCATGGGATGTCCCTGCCTATGTTGAACAGGGCGCTGCCGATCTAGGAATTGTTGGTAAAGATGTATTATTAGAACAAGAACCTAACGTATATACTTTAAAAGACTTAAAATTTGGAGGATGTAAATTAGTAATTGCTGGATTAGAAGGCCAATCTATCAAAACGTTAAAACATCATTGCAAAGTAGTAACCAAATATCCTCACTCAACCATGAAATATTTTGAAGCAATTGGGAAAAAAGTAAAAATAATTAAACTTTATGGGGCTATTGAATTAGGACCATTAACAGACTTATCGGATATTATCTGTGACTTAACGGCAACTGGAAAAACATTAAAAGAACACAATTTAATTGAACTCGATACAGTATTTGAATCAACAGCACAATTAATTGCAAATCCTATAGGAATGAAAATTCATTACAAAGAAATTAGCGATATTAATTCGAGAATTTAAAATGATCAAACGGTTTATAGGAATAAACGACATAAAATTAATATTACAAGAGCTATTAATCCCAAAAGAATCCTATGAGTCAGTCTGGGATATTGATCTAGAAACCTTAAAAGAAAAAAACATTACAACACTATTATTAGATCTAGATAATACATTACTATCAAATAAACAAAGAAACTTATCTATTCAACATCTAAACTGGCTTCAAAAATGTAAAGATAACGGGTTTCAAATTTATTTATTATCAAATAACCGCTCTAAAAAAAGAGTCCAAAGAGCAGCTAAGCAAATTGAATGTAATGGTATTTACTTAGCAATGAAACCATTTACATTTTCAACCAAACAACTAGCAAAAACCTACTCCCTAAATTTACCTGAATGTGCCATTATAGGTGATCAAATTTTTAAAGATATTGTGCTAGGAAACTGGTTAAAAATTCATAATATATTAGTAGAACCAATCGATAAAACACTATCATTATTTGCTAGAATACAATATTCATTTGAACGGTTTTTATCAAAAAAGCTAACCCCTCAAACAAAATAAGTAATTACGTCATCAACTAAAAGACTATAAAAAAATTATCTTAATCATCAAAACTATCCAAAGCCCCCTCTAAAGAATGCTTATAAACAGCTTGAATTAACCCTAACATCTGCTCAGAAAATTCTGCTTTATTATGCTCTAAAATATCGTCTAAAGATTTCATAATAGATGAATATGAATCTAATAATTCTGAATCTAAAGAATCTGATGAATCAAACTGATCTTCAGACTCATTCCCTAATAGGGACTTTTCAATTTTACTAACTTTTGTATGTTCCATATGAATAGCATCATCATGGTGTTCCTTATACGTTAAATTATCTCGAATATTTTCTTGTTTGTAAGATTGAGAACCCGCCATTTGTTCTGCATTTAAAGAGACCTCCCCTTCTTGTTCACTTGTCACAATAGGTGACTCATCCAAAGATGGTGCAATGGCTATATTTAGAGAAGAAGCACTGATTTCAGATACAACTGAACGTTGCTGTGAACCAGATAAACCTGACGTTAAATCCATTAATTTAGTTTCCAAAGAATCCATATTAATCCCTTCAACAAAATCCCCCTGAGAAAATTCTCTAACAAGGCGAGCCAAGCGAAGCAATTCTAATGGATCAGAAACCATAGTCGCCTGCGTTTCAACAAATGATTGAATAGCATCCGAAACAGAAGATAATAACGTCGCCGATGCTAACAAACCTAACTCTCCAACTAACTGTAATAACGTAAATAAATCATCCATAGAATCTAAACCATTTTCCAACATAGACCGAATAATTTGCATTAGCTCTTCGTTACTAAATGACGCAACTAAAGAAAATAAAGAATCATCTTCTTTAATAGAAGACGAATGTTGATTACTAAAAAAAGATTCCACAGGCTTTTTTAAAACCACACAACGATCTTTAGCAGATAAAATAGAAGACAAAAAACTAGTATGAATACCTGTTTTTGATAACGATGACGAATCTGTTTTTGAATATGAAAAAGCAAACTGAGACATAACTGAAAAATAATCAGATACACTCATTTTTTTATTATCTTTACGCATTTTTTTTAAATCTGGTAACAACTCTTCAACTAAATCAGGATGAGATTCAACTAAATGCGCCACTAAATCATCTGAAACCTGCAAAAATTTATTATAATTTGACTTTGAATGTACCGAATCAGATAAAGCAATAGCAGATTGCTGAAGTTTATCTAATAAACCATGCTGAAACATTTTTTTTAAACCAGAACCCATCGATGTTAATTCATTAACAAAGCTACGCGCTAACGTTTCTGATCCCGAATTTACGGAACCTAACCTTTCATGGCTTTCTTGACGATTAATATCAAAATTAGACTCTATTTGATTCATACTAATTATTATACGAAAATAAACACAAAAATAATGTATTTAATTTTTATGATTTATACAATAAAACAAAAAAATTAAGCTGAAGCTAATAATTTAAAGTTTTTCTATAGCAGCATATTTTGAAATCATTTATAATTGTACTAATGATCTCCCAAATAACTAAATTATTATTTATTATGAGTACAATCATCTACATAACATTGTCAGGATGCGGGAAAGTAGTGCAACAATCAACATCAAGTGATAATAAAGAACCAACATTTTCTCTAAGCTTTAAAGTTGAAAATATTACCTTAACAACTAAAACGGAAGAACCTACTACCAAAAACACCCCGTTACTAATTAAAGAACCCCTATCTTTAAAAAATAATTTTAATGATAAAAACCCTATTATTCTTTCATTAAAAGGTTACAAAAAAAACAAAGTCCATGACTTAGCTTGGGGAAAAAGCTCTATTTCATCTGAAATAATAAAACAAAAACAAACAACAAAAAATATAACAACATCATCTCCGGAAAAACCTAAAAAAGAAACAATAATATACAAAGGAAAAATATACGATAAACAAAAAATAAAAGTAATATCAGCCAAAAAATCCCAATTCGAAGGAAAATTTAATGCATCAAAAAAAGAATGGGAATTTAAAACAAACAAAGTTAAAAAATCATATGATTATTATCTAGCAATTGCATACGGATCAAACACTGTTTACCAAATAAAAACCATCGATCAAACAATAGTATCAAACAATAAAACCATTAACTTAAACACCGAACCCCTAGACACATTCCGTTCCATCATATTTATTAATGCCTTTAGAACATTAGAATTTAACCATAACTACTACCAAACTATTAATTCCCTTTTCGACGATACCTTTTTTAAATCCTTACAATATGTTTTCCCAAAAATTAACCAAAAAGAATTTGCAAAAAAATCCCCTATTATCAAAGTTAGCGATCCAATTATTGATCAATGCATTAAAATCTTAGATCTCAGCTTAATAGACATAAAAGAAACTGAAGCCTATGTAAAAAGTTTAAACAAAAAATATTTTACCCAATCACAAAAAGAAATACTTTTAAAAAATATTCAATCACTATCAAAAAACACAAACTGATCCAAATGACACGCAGTCGTAAATACCAAAATTTAGAAAATGGTAGCCTTTTAATATTAAGTACATTTTTAATTCTTGCTATAACTATGATATCCGTAACTTACTGGAACTTAATACAAATTCGCATTAAATTAATAACACAAAAAAAAATTTCAACACAAGCTTATTATGCAGCAAGAGCAGGTCTTGAAGATGCAATATATGAATTTAGAAAAGGCAACAACTGGGATATTGATGAAGTTAATAATAACTGGATCCAAACAGACCTCACAACATTTTACAAAACAAATATTAATACAGGATCCCTAACTTATTTTGAATATCCAGTTAGTTTTTCTGTAACCGTAATAGGTAACATTAATAATGGATTTGTTACTCTCAATGCAACTGGAGGTGTTTCTAGTGTAACAGAAAGTTCAATTTATAAAAAAACCTTAATAGCTTCCATAACACGATCATTTGATAATGAAATTATAGTACATTCATTAAAAGAAAAATAAAATGGCAAAAGAATTCACCCAAAACGTAATTGGAATAGAAATTAACGAAGAATACATTATGCTGTCCCAAATAAACGAAAAAGATGAATCCTATATTTTAACCCAATCTAAACAAATCAATATGCCTCCAAGAGCTATCATAGATGGATTAATTACAGATCCAGAAACAATCGCAGATCAAATATCAACAACAATAGAAGATGGAGACTTCGATGCTACTAATATCGTAATTGCACTCAACTCCAATGATTTTTTAAAAAAAACTACCATATCAAATCACACCCCCATTGCTGAAACACAACTAAAAATAGAAAATCTCTGCCAACCCTCTCCCCTATTACAAAACAAAGAATTTCAAGTTAGTTTTCAAAAATTTAGTCCTAAGAAAAAACAAAACGAAGAAAAAAACGAATCAGAAGATGATGAAAAAAAAGAAACAAAAAACAAAGATATCATTTTATATGCAGCACTACATAATGAACTCATTGATAATCTAGAAGATTTAGCAAAATCTCTTGATATGAACTTAGTATCAATAGATTTAATCCCATTAGGAACATTAAGAGCCTTACAATGGCAAACAAACACTAAAAAAGAAACTAATCTATTAATCGCTTTTGATTATAATTTTATTGATATAAACTTTACCTATAAAAATAATATTCTATTGGCGAGAACACTACGAAATAACATCGAAACATTAGAAGAAGAAGAATTAAGATTAGATGCCTATATAACAACTATCAAACAACTTTTTTTAGAATTCTCTAACAAATATCCAGAATTCCCTCTCCCCACAAAAGCTACTTATCACAGCAGAAATATAAAGCCAGACATATTATTAAATCAAATTTCAAAAGACCTCAATATAACCTTTACAGAACATAATATAAAACAAACCGTTACATTAAAAAATCAAGAATTAACTGAAGAAAAAATAAGTAAAATAAACAACTTATTTCTTCCCTCTATAGGGCTAGCCTTAAAATATTATGAACCCGTAAATAAAACATTAAGCCTCACAAAAGTAAAAAAACAACTAGCACCTATCTTTGATAAAGAAACTCTAATAAAAAGTAGCCTTATATTTAGTTTAATAATAGGAGCAATCTTAGCAACTAATGTCTATATATCTACAAAAATTAATTCCCTTGAAACAAACTTATCCTTAACAAAAAATCAAATAAATATAATTCAAAGTGGCAATAAAAAAGGTCAAAAAACACAATTAGGAAGCCTTCGAAAAACAATTGAATATTATGAAAAAATTCGATCTCAAAAAGATTCAAAATATCTATTCTTTTATAATCTAATTTCAATCCTACCTAATGATATTACATTCCAATCATTAACATTTAACGACACCAAACAGGTTTCAGTTAAAGGATCTGCCATATTCCAAGACTCAATATATACCTTCTTTTCAGAACTTGAAAAACGCTATAACGAAGTAAGATTATCAAAAATAACAACAAAAAAAGAAAAGAAACAATCAATTAACCTATTTACAATTGATTTTACTTGGGAGCGAAAATGAGTATTATTGAAAAATTAAACTTAGAAGAAAAATTAGGAATCGAAAACATTGATGAAAAATTAGATATTATTAGAAAGTATCAACAATATTTTTTTATAGGAATAACTATCATCATAGCATTACAACTAATTTTCAGTTTAATTCTACCAAACACTCAAATTTTTTCACGTAAAAAATTATCCCTAGAACAATATTCACGATCATTAAACTTAAGAAAAAAACAGGCCGTTAGTAAAGAAAATGTTCAACAAGAAGAAAACCGATTAAACACATTACTATCAAACAAAAAAAATCTCTTTTTCACAAAAAAGGAAGTCGAAAAATTTTCAATTAGTGAATTACCAAAAATTGCTCAAAAATTTAAAATTAACATTAACAATGTAAATTTTATAAAATCAGAAAAATTATCACATGGACTAACATCATACCCTATAAGCATAAAAGCAAATTCTAACTTTTTTGACTTAATGCAATTTATATACGAAATAGAAGAATCTCAAAAAACTATTAATATTAAAACCATAAAACTATCTCGAAAAACATTAAACCCGGTAACACTAGACACAACCATTATTTTAGAGTTATTTTCATTAAATAAATTAAAATGAAACAAACAATATACCTTATCATCATATTAATGATATTACCTTATTCTCATATAAATGCTAAAAATGGAAAAGTAATATTTCCAAGAGATCCATTTAATCCAAACCCCATAGATCAAACAAAAACTAAACAAAACTTTAGTGAAAGTTCATTTAAAGTAACTGGAATTATTTGGGATAAAAATAACCCATCCGCAGTCATACAATTCCCACGCTTTAAAAAAATTGTATATGTAGGAAATAGCATTAATAATTACAAAATAAATACCATTACAAAAAAATATATTGAATTAACAACCTCTTCTAATAAAATCATGGTAAAATTAGGTGAGGAAAAGATATTTGAATGAAAAACAATTATAAATTTTTTACAATATTAATAACCATTATACTAAATTATTCATTAGCAAATGGAGCAGATCCAACGATAACATTATTTTCTCCTGTTGATAATACTGTAACAATAAAAGACAAAGTTTTGATAAAAGGCAACGTAACCAACACAAAAACATTAATGCTTAATGAACAAGAAATTGCAATTAATACAAAAGGCCAATTTTTTATAAAAAAAACACTTGAAAATATAAATCGATATAATTATTTTATTTTAACAGCCACATCCCCTACAGGAGAAGTTACAAAACTAGCTCGAAAAGTATTTTACAAAGTAGAAACAAAAAGTAATATTAAAAAACCACATATACAACTAAGTTCTCCTCAAAATAATTTAATTACAACATCACCAGACATTACATTTTCAGGAAAAATTTTAGGATCAAAAAACTTAACAATTAATGGTGTTAGTATAAATGTTACTCAAGAAGGATTCTTTAATTATCCATATACATTATCAAAAATAAATGACTACGAAACTTTTTTCTTAATTAGTACAAGTCAGGACAACAAAAGTAAAACATCCATTAGCAGAAATATTTTTTATAGAGACAAAAATATGGAAGGCCTATCAATCATGTTAACTAAACCAAATGATAATTTTATCTCATCAGAAACAATCATTACATTTACTGGAGTCTTAACCGGAGCTAAAAAATTTACAATCAACAATATCGAAGTTCCATTTTCTGAAAATGGACGTTTTTCTTATACAACAACCCTACGGAAAGTAAATGATTATAATTTATTTACTTTAATTGCAACAAATAAACAAAATAAAAAAGTATCCATCTCAAGAAACATATTTTTTAAATCTGACAAACCAATCCAATTATCTGATAATGAAAAATTATTTGAAGAAAATTATAAAATTCCTGAAATTAATATTAAAAGCCCTCAAAACAATTTTGTTACATATAAAAATTTAATAACCGTTACAGGAAAAACAAAACATACAAAAGAACTATTTATTAATAACAGAATCGTTAAATTAGACGCAAAAGGTGGCTTTTCGGAAGTATTTGAATTAGAAACATTGGGAAAGTATCTTTTTAACATTTATGCAATTGGACAAAAAGGACTCAATACAACATCCTTATTAAAAATCTTTCGAATAAACGAAACAAAAAAAGAAATTGTAAGCAAAAAACAAAACGATAGCTCCGAAATCAATAAAAAATTAGAAAAAAAAGTATCCCTAAATTTAGCGGGAGCAGATTTACGTGATATCATTAGTATCCTAGCTCAAAAAGGAGATCTAAATCTAGTAACCGATAAATCATTACAAGGTGAAATATACATTACATTACAAGAAGTAAAAATTATAGACGCCTTAGACTTTGTATTAAACTCACAAGGAATGGCCTATAAAATAATTGATTCAACCATTATGATAGGAGGAAAAGCCGCACTAGACCAACCCTCTCGATTAGAAACAAAAATTATTAGACTTAATAATATTCAATCCGATGTTATTAAACCCATATTAGCTGAATACCTTGTAGCTGGAGAAGTTATCCAAACACAAGAAAGTTTAGTTATATTAACTGTAGATACAAAAAAAATGCAAAAACTAACCAATATTATTCAAAAACTTGATTCAGAAAAAGTACCTCAAATTATATTAGAAGCACAAATTTTAGAAATAACAAAATCAGTACTAGATAATTTAGGCGTCGTTTGGTCTGATAACTATGGAATTGGTATGGATATAACAGAAACAGCTGGGCAATTTGAATACCAATCAACTATTTCAGGTATTTCAGCTGTCATTAATTTATTAGAAAATGATGGAAAAGCAAAAGTATTAGCCAAACCAAAAATAAAAGCTATTCATGGACAAGAAGCAACTATTTTTATAGGCGATAGAATACCCTATACAGAATTAACCATTTCAGGAGGATCAGTAGCCGAATCAATCAAATATGCCAATGCAGGAATTAATTTATCCATCCTCCCCGAGATAAACGCTTTTACACAAGAAATAAAAATAAAAATTATACCAGAAGTAAGTTACATTAATGGTTATAGAGGAAAAAATAATGATATCCCTGTATTAAGAACTAGAAAAGTAGATACAACAGTATATGTAAAAAACCGAAATACGGTTTTGATTGGAGGGTTATTTAATTCATCTGATTCAGATACCAAATCCCAATTTCCATTCATATCAAAACTACCCTTTTTAGGGCCGATATTTCAATCAAAAAAATCACAAACAGATCAAACAGAATTAGTCATAGCAATCACGCCTCAAATTATTGATGATAGTTTTCAAGAATCAATTCCTATCCCTATCAATCATCAAAAATTAATAAACTAAGTTAAAATATTTGATTGAAATAATTTAAACTGATACGACATCCCAGTTTTACTTTTTTTCATATCTGATTTTTCCACTAATGTAAACATATCCTCATAAGATGGGAAAAAAACATCACAATTATAAACACTATCAAGATAAGTAACATACAGATAACGACACCCTTCATAAGCAATCATTTTTTCATAAATAGACTTTCCCCCAATACAATAAATATTATTTGCCTCTCCTAATTGAACAAGCTTCCAAGCTTGTAACAAAGCCTCGTCTATAGAAGAAGCAACTCTAACATCCTCATGTTCCTCATCATAACCTAATTGAGTTAAAATAATATTAATCCTATTAGTAAGTGGCCTAAAAGAATCTGGTATAGATTCATAGGTCTTACGACCCATAATAACAATATTATATTTTTTTTCTGACTCATCTCCCATTGTTAATCGTTTAAAAAAAGACATATCCTCCGGTAAATGCCAGGCCAATTTATTATCAATACCAATTCCAAAATTAGCATCATGGGCAACAACAATATCAAATGTAGGTTTCATATTAATAATGTATCACAAATTATTAAAAAATGGAGACTAAGTATCTCTAGAAAAGTATAATAGGTAATCTAAATCATTCTGTTTAGATATAGAAAAACCAAATACATCAACACTACTATTCATATTATTATTTTTGGATTCTTTACTAACAACGCTCAACAAAACAGGTGAAAACGTATATAAAGCATTAGCTCCAACAACAATCATTCCTGAATAAAGGCCTCTGCAAACCATAGCCCTTCCAGAAACATTACCTAAATCCTTTAAACAAAACGAAGCTATTTCTCCATCAGCAAGTCTTCTAACATTCTGAACAAATATTTGATGAGGAACGGTAGAAACTGCCCCACAAATAGAAGCAGTTAAAACATTTACACCAATAGAATCTCGATAAGTATCCGGCAATACTCCTAACATAGAACTTGAACATACTGTAAAACCTGTAAAAAGAAAATTTCTCACATTAGATGCCAAAAGAACATGAGGTGTATATGCAATTCGAAAAATATTGGAAAATGAAAAATTTGATGATGAATTTTGAGCAATAGTAAGAGCTACATCACAAGGAACTGCACAAGTTGTAACTAAACCAATAGCCAAAGCCCCACTAAGAATTTTTTTTAATCCATCTGACAAATTAGACACTTCATTAAAAAAACGATAAATACGTGCTTCTGCTAATTTACAGCCACCTGATTCCAATAAATAAAATAAAGCATGTCGATTTACTTGTGGTATACCGTAAGAAAATGGTACGTTTGAATTCATATAATGTATCGCCTTAAATCTTAAAGCAGAAGCAAGCACTGAAGAATCATAGAAATGTGCAAATGATAAATTTTTTTTAACTTTATTAGTATCCGGATTATTTTCAATATTTTTTATATGTGAAGATAAACAAACAGCAAGACCACTAACACCCCCAAAACATAATGCGTGAGCAGTTTTATAACGTACTGAAGAAGAAACAGAAAAAAACATTACCTTTTCACTTATTTCTAGAACCGCTATTAAATTGTACAAAGAATTGAGATTCAAGCATCTTAGAACCTTCACGAACAAGTATTCCATATGTCATGACACACGGCAAAAAGCCTCCTATTCTTATAAAATTAAGTTTAGGCATTATAAAATTATTTTCAATAACTTGCTTTCCTATAATATCTCCCAATTTTGCAGAACCATAAATACCCATAGCTATACCTCGATCCATAGTATCATCTTGGTGAAAACGAACACCTGAAACAGCTGGAACACAACCCAAATTTCGAATCAATCCTAAACAAAATAAAGCTGGGTACTTTGACACAGCCATTGATGAAGTTAAAGGATCAATACAAGCACCCGATAAAGCTCCTATCAAAAGTGATGTTTCAGTTGATAAACCATTATCTTTCGCCCCACGCACCACTCCCTGTTCAAAAGAATTCATAAGGCCAGTTGCAACTGCTTGTTTTCCAAAACATCGTAACATTAAAGATTGAGTGCTCCCAGGCTGCTCTCGAAAGCCATTTCTAAAAATTGAAAACCCCCAAGCAGGCAAAAAAATTGAAGCCGATTTAACCAAAAAACCACCCCGATCAGAACCAGACTGCCCACCCCCATCAGATTGTAAAGCCCCCCCTAATGTACTATTTTTTAATTTATTATTAGCATTTAAAGAAGAAGTAACATGATCATCTTTAAATCGGAATCTAACGCTATCTAAACCATAGTTATTTACTAATAAAATAGAACTATAAAGACCAAAACCCATACTAAACACTACCCACTCCAACAAAATTTATAAAATAATGTAAATAAAAATACCAAGTTATTAATTAAAAAATCAAAATTTAACTATAATTAACAAACAAAAATGTTTAAATAAAAACATAATTGTTATTTTTTTTCAAAAAAAAGCACAAAATTAAAGATCAAAAAAAATACTAAATTTATTAAATAATATTCATATTAAAATTTTTAATAAATTAATACTTAAAATATGTATATACTTATTTTTTTGGCATTTCAAATTAAATTAAAACAAATATGACGATTAATCCTACCCTACGTTTCCACCCCCCTTCACATCCAATAGAAATTGCTAAAACTGCACTTATGAAAAACAATTCTTATTCGACTTCGACACCCAAAAGCAGACCAACTGCTAGAACAACAATCACTTATTCAATAGTAAGTACAATCGTATCTCCTCTAAGAGTAGCAGCAAGAGACACTAGCACTTTTAAAAGGATAACAGAATTAATAAAAAACAATAAAATAAAACAAAACCATAAAGAATTTCTAACTAATTGTTTCACAAAAAAAGGAGCTACATTTTCAATGGTATTCTTAGAAACAGGAATATCTCTTACTGCAATAAAGGCCTATAAAGACAATACTACAAATACAAATAACATCGAAACTAAAGCCAACATATTTGGCTATTTCCTAGGGGCAATTTCAGGAGCTTGCATATGCCCATTTACCTCTAACTCAAGCCATAACAAGTCACCTATAAGCACTACAAAGATTTTTCCTACATTACCTATAGAGTTTAAAAAAAAATTTTCTGTAGCCTTAGCTAGAAATAGTTTTTCTATTCCAGCTCTAACATATCAATTTTCAGAAAATCCAAGAATAAATAATCTATGCGGTGCATCACTATATGTAGCATCTCGCGCCATTGATTTAATAGGAACCATGATAATTGACAAACAATCTCATAATATTTTTAAACGTTCATTTCTAGGGCAATTAACAACCTGCTTCTTAGGATCATTTGCATATTCATACAGTGTTAGAACAATTGCAGACAAACTAAATAAAATAACAATCCCAAAATTACCCAGCCCTCCCTCAAAATAAATCTATTAACTAAAAATTCAAAATTAAACTAAGCAGGAGACGATGCAGGAGATAACCCAATAGGTGGCTCAGAATCTGATTTTTTTGGAACAACATCTTTAACAACCTTCGAAATGCGTTTACGAACAGATTGTTTTTTTGGTTTTAATAATTTTAAAAACTCATCACGACCAATTGTTTCTTTTTCTAGTAACAACTTCGCAATTTCATCTAACTTCTTACGATTTTTAGTTAATATCTTCATAGAATTATCATAAGCCATATCAATAAGAGCCTTAATTTCATTATCAATTAACGTCGCTGTATCATCTGAATAATCTTTATTATCACTCCCATACGATTTACCTAAAAACACCTGCTCTTGATTTCCTCCATACTTACGAGTTCCTAAACTTTTTGACATCCCATATGTACACACAAAAGAACGTGCCATTTGAGTCGCTCGTTCAATATCATTAGAAGCCCCTGATGTAATTTCATCAAACACTAACTCTTCTGCCGCTCTCCCACCCATCAAGACTTCCAAACTACTTAAAATTTCATCCCGACTCATTAAAAATTTATCTTCAATAGGTAGTTGCAATGTATACCCCAAAGCTCTCCCACGCGGCAAAATACTAATCTTATGTACAGGATCTGTTTTCTTAGCAAAAGCCGCTACTAAAGCATGTCCAACTTCATGATAAGAAATAACTTCTTTCTCATGATTACTAATAACACGAGATTTTCGTTGTGGCCCAGCAACAACACGCTCTAAAGCTTCTTGTAAATCTTTCATCATAACTAATTTTTGACTATTTCGAGCAGCTAATAAAGTTGCTTCATTCATTAAATTAGCTAAATCAGCTCCCGTAAAACCAGGAGTACCTCGTGCAATAATTTCTAAATCAACATCCTTATCAAACTTTTTCTTTTTAGAATGAATTTTTAATATCTCTACTCGACCTTTTAAATCTGGCTTATCCACCGTTACTTGTCGATCAAAACGACCTGGCCTTAACAAGGCTGGATCTAAAATATCAGGTCTATTAGTAGCTGCAATAATAATAATTGTTTGTGTCGGATCAAACCCATCCATTTCAACAAGTAATTGATTTAATGTTTGTTCACGTTCATCATGACCGCCACCTAAACCAGCTCCTCTATGCCTTCCAACCGCATCAATCTCATCAACAAAAATCAAACAAGGCTGCTTTTTCTTTGCCTGCCCAAATAAATCACGTACACGCGATGCTCCAACCCCTACAAACATTTCAACAAAATCAGAACCAGATAAACTGAAAAAAGGAACATCCGCTTCACCCGCTATTGCTTTAGCTAATAGCGTTTTTCCCGTTCCTGGAGGCCCCATTAATAAAACACCTTTTGGAATCTTTGCACCAATAGCCTTATATCGATCTGGCTTCTTTAAAAAATCAACAATTTCAGCTAATTCTTCTACAGCTTCATCCACCCCAGCAACATCCTTAAATGTTGTTTTTTCTTTATTTTCTTTATTCCACGGAGTCGCTCTAGACTTGCCAAATGACATAGCCTGATTATTCATACCTTGAGCCTGCCTAAAAATAAAAAACCATAACAACATAATTAACAAGAAAGGTAAAAAAGCTTGCAAAAACACACCCCAAACCCAACCACTATCAGCAGGGTTCACCTTGATAGATACACCATGATCCCTCAATTCCTTCATTAACTCTGGATAATTAACATAATATGTTTTAAAAATAGTTCCAGATGCCGTCTTTCCAATAATAATAGACTCTGAAGGACGAATCGTAACTTCATGAATATTTCCCTGAGTTAACTCCTGAATAAAATCTGAAAAATTAACCTGAGATGGGCCAACCGGCTCATTAAAATAAGTTGTTACAATAGAAAGTAACATCAACCCTAATAAAAAATACCATACCGTATTTTTCCAATTCTTATTATCAGGCTGTGTTTTTTTAGGTTTTTTTGATACTGCCATAATTAAATATTATCTCCTTATCAACTAAATTTATCAACTAAATTTATCAACATAAATTAGATATTAAACATATTGAATATTACTTTATACATTCCTTAAAACATAGTTTATTAAACATGTTCTTTAGTAACATCCTTAACAAGATCTTCTCCATCCTTTTCATAAAAACAACAAACAAGAGATGACGAAACAGATGTAGAAATTGACTCTCCAATATAATCAAAATGAATAGGACGCCGAATACATTCCCGAAAAACCAAACAACAACACTTTACAACATTAGGCTCACCATAATCACAAAGAGCATTCAAACCAGCAATCATTGTCTTCCCCGTATTCACCTGATCCGTAATCAAAATAACCGTTTTATGTTGAATTGAAAAATTAATATCAGACTTTCCCATAGTAACAAAATGTTCCCTTTGATCATGAGACTTGTATAACGTAACATCCAATTGACCCACTAAAATTGTTTGATCAAATTCTTTTAAAATATAACTTGCAAGTCGCTTCGCTAAAACAACCCCATTATCGCCTAATCCAAGAAATACCAATGATCCTGAATTAGTATTATAAATTTCAGTTGCTAATCGATGGATATGAGATTGTATATGCAATTCATTAAGAATAACAGCCATCCTACTACAAAACTCCTTTAGTAGATGGCACCCCAGGTTTACGAGGATCAATCATGGTAGCTTTATCCAAACAAACACCAAATGCCTTAAAACAAGCCTCTATTTGATGATGCGTATTTGTCCCATCAAACAAATCAAGATGCAAATTTAACCGTGCATTATTAACAAATGCCTGAAAAAACTCTTGAACTAACTCTGTATCAAACTGCCCCACTTTAGCCTGAGAATAAGTAGCATTAAATTTAAGATAAGATCGGTTACTTACATCAATAACACATTGGCATAACGATTCATCCATAGGTAAGGTAACATCAGCAAAACGAGTAATACCAACACAATCACCAAGCGCTTGATGAAATGCCTGTCCTAAACAAATTCCTACATCCTCAACACTATGATGATAATCAACTTCTAAATCACCATTAACAGTTAACTGCAAATCAAATAAACCATGTCGTGTAAATAAATCCAACATATGATCAAAAAAGGCAATCCCGGTATTAATAGTTGATTGCCCCGTTCCATCCACAGAAAATACTAAATCAATTTTTGTTTCATTAGTAGCTCGTTTTATACTACTCTTTCTCATCATATGTTTCATTTATACGTTCTCCTAAACTTATTCAAACAATTGTGACTGTTGTGACACCTTAGATTGTGGAACCCCCAAACCTAAATGCATATAAGCTAAATGGGTAGCAAGTCTTCCGCGAGGAGTCCTTTCAATAAAACCACACTGAAGCAAATA
>CETM01130096.1_pt1 | contig 18506 bp, 14 predicted proteins | sample 361451 | NCBI WGS metagenome assembly CETM01 (sample SAMEA2622690, study PRJEB7988) | marine metagenome | isolation source: saline water (ENVO:00002010), including
GGTGCCTGGTGGCGGTAGCGTGCCTGAACGCCAGCCCTGCCATGGCAGCCGGCCTGGACAGTGGCTCCATCCTGTCCAGCAATGACCAGGCCTCCAGCATCCCGCAAAAGACGGACAGTGTAGAAGACAAGGCGCGTGCCGATTGGCGTAGCGGAACCTACGGGCCGCTGACCTCCCGTGCGCAGACCGACCCTGATTCCCTGCCGCCGTTCGGCGAAAACCTCTTTACCGGTGGTTTCCGCGGCATGATGGCCGATGGCCTCAACAGCAGCTACACCATCAAGCCGGGTGACCAGATCACTCTGCGTGTCTGGGGTGGGGTCGAGATGGAGTCCGTGCTGCCTGTCGATGCGCAGGGCAACATCTTCCTGCCGGGCATCGGTCCGGTGAAGGTGCAGGGCACCACCAATGCCCAGCTGGATGGCAAGGTACGCAGCGCCATTCAAGAGGTGTATCCCGAGAACGTCAGCGTCTACACCAATCTGCAGGGCGTGCAGCCGGTGGGCGTCTTCGTCACCGGGTATGTCAAGAATCCGGGACGCTACGCCGGGACCCCGAATGATTCCATGCTCTATTTCCTTGATCAGGCCGGCGGCATCGACCAGGCACTGGGCAGCTACCGCAAGATCAAGATCAAGCGCAATGGCCGCGTCATCAATACGGTCGATCTCTATGACTTCCTGATCAACGGCGAGATCGCCCGTCCGCAGTTCCGCGATGGCGATACCGTCGTCGTCGAGGAACGTGGCCCGGCGATCAGCGTGGTCGGGGATGTCGAGCGTGATTACCGCTATGAGCTCACCGACTCGCGTCTGAGTGGCGAAGACGTCCTGAACCTGGCGCGTCTCAAGTCGGGTGTCTCTCACGTGCTGCTGCGGGGCTCTCGTCCGGACGGCCCCGTCTCGCGCTATCTGCCGGTGACGGAATTCCGCGCTGCTGACGTGCGCGCTGGTGATGAAGTGCTGTTCAGTGCCGACCAGCGTGACGAGACCATCGTCGTGCAGCTGGAAGGCAGCTTCTATGGCCCGTCACGTTATGCACTGCCGCGCGATGCCCACCTTGGGGAATTGCTCAATGCCGTCGGGGTGCCGAAAGGGCTGACCGATTACCAGAGCGTTTCCATTCGTCGTGAGAGCGTCAAGGAACAGCAGGCGCAGGCACTGCAGGACAGTCTCAAGCGTCTTCAGGCCACCTATCTCGGCGCGTCTTCATCGACCACCGAAGAATCCGAGCTTCGTGTCCAGGAAGCCGAGATGATCGAGAAGTTCGTCGAGCAGGCGAAGAAGGAAGAACCGACTGGACGACTGGTCGTGGCGCGTGAAGACGGCAACATCGCCGATGTGCGTCTGCAGGATGGCGATGTCATCACCATCCCGGAAATCAGCGACTCCCTGTTGATCAGCGGCGAAGTCGTGGTGCCCCAGGCCATGGTCTACACCCAGGGCATGACGGTGATGGATTACATCAACAGCGCCGGTGGCTTCACGCAGCACGCGGATGAAGACCAGATTCTCGTTGTGCGTCAGAACGGCGCCGTGCGTCGCGCTGAAGAAGTCGAGCTGCGCTCGGGTGATCAGATTCTGGTACTGCCGGAACCGCCGACCAAGAACCTGCAGCTGGCCACCAGCATCACGCAGATCCTCTATCAAGTTGCAGTCGCTACGAAAGTTGCGATTGACCTCTGATAATGGCCATTGAAATGAGTACTTCAACTGAACGCTCCTCAAGCGACGACAAGAGCGGGCCTAAGACCCGCTCCACCTGGGCCGTGACGCGTAGCGTCTGGTACGCGATGTTCATCCGCGAAGCCATTGGTCGTACCATGGCGGACCGCATGGGCTGGTTCTGGATGATAGCGGAGCCGATAGCACTTATCGGTATTATGATATTCATCCGCTCCTTTGTATTAAATGACAGATTAATTGTCAACGCAGAGTTTATACCTTGGTTGATCGTGGGCTTAATGGGGTTTCATCTCGTCAGAGAAGGAATGATGCGCGGCATGGGAGCTATCAATGCCAACCAGGCGCTGTTTACCTATCGTCAGGTGCAGACATCGGATCCTGTCATGGTGCGTAATTTCCTGGAAGGTATGCTGCGGACCTTCGTTTTCCTGCTATTCATCGCTGGAGGTTTGCTGCTGGGAATACCCCTTGTCCCAGACGATGCCCTTTACGCTCTCTTCAGCTGGTTATCCCTCTGGGGTTTGGGTTTGGGGTTGGGTCTGACGCTGTCAGTAGTCGCTACGCTCGTAGAAGAGCTGGAAAGAATAGTCAAGATCATTAGTCTGCCATTATTGATAATTTCTGGTGTCATATTTCCTATCAATCATCTACCCCATTGGCTTTTGGAATATTTGATGTGGAATCCAATCCCTCATGGACTGGAGTTGCTCCGACTCGGATTCTTCGAGGGATATCATGTAGTCAAGGGGACGAGCCTGCTCTATCTGTGGTTCTTCATCTTATCATTGAATGCACTTGGACTGATGTTACATATCCGTTTCTCACATAAACTCAAGGCGAAGTAATCTATGAAAGCCTTTATGACTCGACAGCCCCATTGGGCATTGGCATTGATCGCTATCGTGTTAGTAACTTTATACTGGTCCTTGTGGGCATCGGATCGTTATGTGTCGAAGGCAACCGTAGTGCTCGAAAGCCCACAGGTAGCTTCAGCAGACTTTAGTGTGTCTTCCTTGCTGACAGGGGGAAGTTCTGATAAGGACTTGCTGCTGCTGCGTGAATATCTGCTTTCTACTGATATGTTGAGATTGGCTGATGCAAAGCTCAGCTTCAGAGAGCACTACAGTCAACATGGTGACTTCTTTTCATCACTAATGGATCAGAATGCTCCAATCGAAGAGTTACATGATTATTATCTTCGTCGAGTCAAGATAGAAATGGATGAATACTCAGGGGTTCTAGTAATCGAAGTGCAAGCTTATACACCAGAATTCGCCCACCGTATGACGGAGCTTTTGCTTTCGGCCGGTGAAGACCATATGAATGAAATGGGCCGTAGACTGGCAGAAGAGCAGGTTACTTTCTTGGAAAAACAGCTTGGGCGATTGGAAGGACGCTTGGATGACGCCAGAGAAGCTTTGTTGACATTCCAAAACAAGGAAGGCCTAGTTTCACCGACGAGCACAGTTGAGAGTATCAATCAGGTAGTGGCGACCCTAGAAGGCCAGTTAGCCACTTTACAGGCCCAGCGCAAGGCGCTAGGAAGCTATCAAAGTAATCGTGCTTCTGACATGCGCCGCGTACAGGCCGAAATAGAGGCAATGCGCGAGCAGATTGCCAAGCAACGTGATCGCCTGGCACAGGCGACGGGCGGTTCACTTAACAGCATTTCGTCTAAGTATGAAACATTAGAACTCAAGGCTAAGTTTGCTCAGGAGACCTACTCCAGTGCGCTCGCTGCGCTCGAAAATACACGTCTTGAAGCAGCTCGTAAGTTGAAGCAAGTTAGTGTGTTACAGAGTCCTCTTATGCCAGAATATTCTACTCAACCTGAGCGTCTTTACAATATTACAGTTTTTGCGTTGATCACTATCTTTCTGGCATTTATTGCTAGCATGTTGATGCTGATTATCAAAGAACATCGGGACTGAGCTATGATAGAGATCAAAAATCTCTACAAGCGTTACCACAATCATCATGGTAGCGATTGGGTTTTACGCAATATCAACCTGACAATTCCATCCGGTGTGAGCGTTGGTCTCATCGGTGCCAATGGTGCTGGCAAGTCGACCTTGCTCAGATTAATTGCCGGAATGGACACTCCCGAGCGTGGTGAAGTCATTCGGCATAGTCGTGTGTCTTGGCCAATCGGATTATCTGGCGGGATGCAAAGCAGCATGACAGGGCGCCAGAATGTCAAATTTGTGGCACGTGCACAGGGGCGTGCGAAGGACGTTGCTAAAATAGTCGACTTTGTGGAAGACTTCGCGGAAATCGGTGCGGCTTTCGATGAGCCAGTCAGAACCTACTCTTCCGGAATGCGTTCACGTCTTTCCTTTGGTCTCTCCTTCGCGTTTGATTTTGATGTATATATATCTGATGAAGCTACTGCGGTAGGGGATAGGGCTTTTAAAGCGAAGGCTCAGCAACTATTTCAGCGACGTATTGGACAAGCTTCACTGATAATGGTTTCACATGGAGAAAGGATTTTACATGAATTATGTGAAGCTGGCATATATTTAGTGAATGGCAAAGCATTATGGTTCAGTGATATAAAGGATGCTATATTAGCGTATCATAGCGATATTGATAAGATAAATAATAGTCCAGGGAAAACAAGTAAAAAAGTTACAGTTCATCATAGTGAGAAAAATGATCTAGAAAAATTGATAGAGCAGCAAAAAATAATGAATCAAAAGCTTTTAAAACATGATGGTTTGCTACAAGCTTACTTAAGTTTAAAAAGGTCTGGAATAACTGATAAAGAAAGTAATAGGCTAGAAAAAATATTGCGAGACTGGTGGGAAGAATATAAAGCGGCACAATTAGAATATAATAAAATTGCATTGACGTGCAATGTTCTTGACAAAGCGCGCTATAATCAAGAAAAGAATCGTTTAAATGCTTCTTTGGCCGGACTTAATAAACTTAAAGAACGACAAACAACTATGACCCTGTATGATGAAGATACACTTATATCTATAGATAAAGCGATTGATGTTATTACTAATAAAAAGAGCTTGTTGCAACTGCAAGGCTCTTGACTTAAATCATAGCTAGCATTAGTTTATTGAGGCGCTAAAATGACTGTATATTTATCTTCTGATTTTATTATGACAAAAGAAAAGGAGCAATTTTCGAATAGAAAATGGGTGGTCGATATATTATCTTACCCTATTGGTAAAGCTACAGGGTCTAAGGTTGTAGAATTTAGTTCATCTTTGAGTAATAATGATAAGTTTTCCCGTATTAAGTTTTTTGAAAAATCTGGTATCGAATTAAATATTCACGAAGTACAATTCTGGTACGATGCTAATGAGATTTCAGATGATTCTTTAGGCTATTTAAGTGAGTTTCTGACACCAGGCGATGTGATAATTGGTTATGAACTATCAGAACAAACTAGATATCTACTTGATAAAATTAACGTCACTTGGATAGACTTTTGGCTACATCCAGTACGTTTCTTAGATGATATTTTATTCGGATTTTCTTCATCTAATGAAGATATACATAATAAAATATCAGAATTTAGAATAGACGAAGAAATATTTAAGCTTTATGCCAATAGGCTTAAAGTACAGTTTTATAAGGGGTATCGTCGACCTTCAATAAATATACCTGATAACTCTGCTCTTTTTATAGGCCAGACACTTAATGATAAGGCTATTTGTTCAAACGGTAGAATGTTAAATCTTTTGGATTTTAAAGAAAAGTTCGAAGAGCTAGCTAAAAAATACGATAAAGTTTACTATTCACGTCATCCCTATGTGAAAAAGGGTGATGAAGAAATATTAAAATATATTAATGAGCATCCCTCTGCTTCATTTATAGATAAACCTACTTACTCTTTATTAGCTAGTGGAAAAATCAAAAAAGTAGCTTCGATATCCTCTTCAGTAGTCCATGAAGCTGCATGCTTTGGTATATCCTCAGAGTTCTGGTATAAACCTGTATTTCCTGTTGGTGCAGGCTTCCCTAATTATCAAACAATTTATCAAGAGTTTATTAGCCCCCACTTTTGGGCTGATATTTTATCACCAATTTTGTCAACAAAAAAATGTGATCGGGTAATGTTTCTCGATACAAAAGATAAGCTTAGAGATATGTTGGCTTTTTATTGGGGATATAAAACTGTTGATAAAGTCGAAGATATTAGACAGACTCTGTTAGCCGTGGATCGAAGAGTCCAAAAGCTATCTGCGCCAAAATCGATTACTGAAAGTATATCTAATATAAATAAAACTAAAGTTGAAAAAGTTGAGCCTCCTAAAATTTTGTTAGAAAAATATTCTGCTAGGCTTAATCAGTGGAAAAAATTAGTAGATAAAGCAGAATATGTTTCTTTTGATGTGTTTGGTACTTTAATAGAAAGACCTCTTTCTAACCCTAATCATGCTTTTGATATCTTAGATAGTAAACTGCCTGCTGAGCATGAGTTAAAAGGTATATTTAGATCTGAGAGGGAAAAAGCTAGGAATTTGATAACACCTGATCTGCGCACCTGCGGCGAAGAGATCTCAATAGATGAGCGATATTCAGCACTCCAACAAAAATTTAAATTAAATAATGACGCTACGTATGAGCTTAGTAATTTAGAGCACGGCTTAGATGTTAATCTTTGCATGCCTAGAAAATCAGGCATGGATATTTATAATTATGCTGTATCTAAAAACAAAAAGATTATTATAATATCTGACATATTCTATAGTAGTGCTTTTGTTAAGGAGCTTTTATCTAACGCCAATATAACTCATTACCATAAATTATACGTCTCGAGTGAAACACATTTACTGAAACATACAGGTAATATGTTTAGTTATGTAAAAAAAGATCTGGACATAGCTAATAAGAATGTGCTTCATATTGGTGATAACTTAAGATCTGATATCGAAAAAGCTAAAGATCACGGTTTAAATACTCTACATATAGAACGGTCCTATGATTATTTGCATAATAAACATCCAGTACTAAAGTCCTTAGAAAAACAAGATAGTAATGAATTTCTTACTAGCAAGAGCATCACTAAGTCTCTTGTGTCTGAAAAAATATTCATGAGTGAAGCTAGTATATCTGATACTAGCTTCACTGCAGGTAGTGCAGAATTACTAGGTTACTGTGTACTTGGCCCGTTATTTAGTGGCATGGCAGAGTGGTTATATAAACAAGCTGTGAGTCAGGGTTTAACAGATCTTTACTTTCTTGCTAGAGATGGCGAGATTATTAAGAGGGCCTTCGATAAATATAACCATAAAATTGGTGGTGAAAAGATTAAAAGTCACTACCTATATGCCTCCAGAAGGAGTGTAAACGTAGCAGCTCTGAAAACTACTCAAGACCTTATTGACTTATTAAGTTTGAATTTCACGCCGCAATCGATCGGAAGCTTACTCGAAACAAGATTTGGATTGAGCGATCCTAATATAGTTATCGTCAAAGAGGCAGGGTATGAATCTCTCTGCGATCTTGCTGATTACAAGAAAGATAAGGACAAACTTCAAAGACTTATCGTTGGTCTTTCGCATGATATCTTAGATAACGCTGCCCACGAGAGAAGGAATCTTGTAAAATATTACTCTCATAAAGGTTTATTCAGTGCTGACAGTGTTGGTATAGTCGATATAGGCCATGGGGGAACTCTGCAAAGGTCGATATCTGTTTTTTTAGATAGACCCGTAACGGGATTTTATTTCGTCACATCGAAAGACATTCAGAGAAATGTGCTTGATAATAATATGCACGCTTATTCATATTTCGCGAGTGAGCTTGATATAGACAAGGAAAGTTTTAAGTTATATCAAAAATATATACTGATGTTTGAGAATGTATTCTTAAACAATCAGGACTCCTTTAAAAAAATAGACATCGTAGGTGAAGATTTCAATCCCGTATTTGTAGTCAATAACACTGATAAAGCTAGGAAAGAATTTATAGAACAAGTCCATAATTCTATCGTTGAATTTAGTAGTGACTATAGTGACGTGCTTAGTAAAACTTCAAGCCACTTTAATTATGTTGGGCTATCCTCTAAATATGCTGTCACTCCTTTTTTAGATATGCTTGAAAAGCCTAGCCCACAAGATGCAATGTTGTTTTCTGATATCGAATTTGAAAATATATTTAGCGGTAGAAAGTCAAAAAAATTAATTAACTTGAACCCTGGTGATAAAGATTCTACATTAGCTTACAGCTTGTGGAAAGAAGGCGCTATTGTGCTGTTTAATAATACTCCCAAACCAAAATTAAAGTTTAATTTGTTAAATTTAATTGTGAGAAAGTTTTCTACAGAGAAGCAGTATCATAAGTTTCTTAAAGATCCATATAGTTTTTTTAATGACTCAAACAATAAACTAATCTCTAATTTTAAATATTTTTACAAGGTTTCTTAAAATGAAAAATTTAGCATTTTGGTGGCGTGATCCCAATAGTTCAAGTTACAATCTAGGCGATGAAATTACACGTATAATTTTTAAGGAATATTATGGGTTTGATTTGAAGAAAGTATCCATCGAAAGATGTGATTTTATTAGTACAGGCAGTATTCTGAACTGGCTTCCAACAGTGGCTTCAAAAAAAACCAAGAAAACCTATGTTCTAGGCAGTGGTTTTATGAACCCAGAGGTTGATATTGAGCTTGTAGATAGTCTAGTTAAAGCTAAGAAAATTGATTTTAAGTTCGTGAGAGGCTATTTTACAAAAAGCTTGCTACCAATATCGGTACAAAGTACATGCTCCGTGGGAGATCCAGGATTACTTTTGTACAACATGTTTAGTCCGGTATATCAAACCAAAGAAGATAACAATGCTAAAGTCGGTTTAATTCCGCATCACTCTCAAATGAATAATGAATGGGTCGAAAAAGTACTAGAGGATAAGAATATTGAATTGATTGATATACGTACTGATTCTATTCAAGATTTTGTTGATGAGTTAAGAAAATATAAATACATTGTGAGTCAGAGTTTACATGGACTTATTTTCTGTGATGCTTTATTAATACCAAACGTGTGGTTGAGAGTTAAAGCCTTACATAAAGGTGGTGATTTCAAATTTCACGACTATTTCTCATCGATAAATCGTGATCATAATAAGTTTATAACACACGAGTCTTTAAGCTCACCCGTTGATATAGTGAAAAACCTGTATATACCCGATTCAAAAATTATATCAGAAAGAGCAAATGATATTGATCAGAGCCTACGTAATTTTATTAAGGAAAAATAATGGCCAACGTTCTAGTTTGTATACGTACTAATAATGTTGACTCACAAGCTTTTTACCTTGCTAATTACTATCGCGCTTCTGGACTAAATGTAGTATTCGCTGTAGATGAGACTAAAGCAAGTTCTGTCTCAGGGTATGTAAATAAGTGTTCGTATAACCGCGAATGGCTGGATGAAAATAATCTTAGACATGATTTCCCAACTATAGGTTGGAAGTGTGGAGATTATGCATTGTATCCCGTTATTAAGAGATTCCCTAACTATGATGGGTATTGGCTTGTAGAAGATGATGCAATAATTTGTGATCAAAGATTAAATAAATTGCTGGCTGGTGTTGATCCCGACGTTGATTACATGGCGCTTAAGTTTGGTAAGCGAGACTCTTCGTGGATTTGGTATTCGTCATCGAAATTCTCGTACAAGCTGTCAGATGACAATGTCTTTGGATGCTGCTTCTCGATTAATTATTTTTCTTCCAAATTTGCAAGCCGGATGTTTGAAAAGCGTAAAGAGCTTACTATAGTGAATTCTAGCCAAGATTTATATCCTGGTGATGAAGGCTTCGTAGCCAATCTTCTGAAAAGTGAGGGATTTGTTCTCAAGAGCTTGGAAGATTATTTTGGTGAGAGTTTTTGTGAATCGTATAGATGGTCATCATCTGGACAATACTATAACTTTCACTATTTGTCGGATTTAAAGTCTTCCGATAGCAAAGGAATATATCACCCTGTACTGATTGAGGATACATCAACTGACTACTTGCTTCGTAAAAAGAAGATTATTAAACGACAAGCAAATATGAACGGTGGCGATGTACAAAAATATAAGAGTTTCTTATCTAAAACTTCAGATAAACTTCATCGCGTTATCATGAAAAACTTTAATTCTAATTTAGGTGAATAGTAATGAGTTACAGTAATGACAGCCGCTTTAGTTTATTTGGTGGCATCAACGTTCTTGAATCTCGCGATCTTGCGATGCGGGCTTGTGAGCATTATGTAGAGGTTACCAACCGGCTTGGTATTCCCTATGTATTCAAGGCCAGTTTCGACAAGGCCAATCGGTCCTCGATTCATTCGTATCGTGGCCCGGGGCTGGAAGAGGGCATGCGAATCTTCCAGGATGTAAAGGCTGAGTTCGGCGTCAAGGTCATCACCGATGTCCATGAGACTTGGCAGTGTGAACCTGTGGCGGAAGTGGCCGATATCCTGCAGCTGCCGGCTTTCCTGGCTCGTCAGACAGATCTGGTCGTGGCCATGGCCAAGACTGGCAAGACGATCAATATCAAGAAGCCGCAGTTCCTGAGCCCGGGGCAGGTGGTGAACATCGTCGAGAAGTTCAAGGAAGCGGGCAATAGCGATCTCATACTCTGTGATCGTGGTACAAGCTTCGGTTATGACAATCTGGTAGTCGACATGCTCGGCATCGATGTCATGAAGCGCGTGACCGGGAATCTTCCGATCATCTTCGATGTCACCCATGCGTTGCAGCAGCGTGAAGCGACCGGCGCCGCTTCTGGTGGTCGTCGTCAGCAGGTAGTGACATTGGCGAGAGCTGGCATGGCCACTGGCCTGGCAGGCTTGTTCCTGGAAGCGCACCCGGACCCTGACAATGCCAAGTGCGATGGGCCCAGCGCTTTGCCGCTGCATCAACTCGAACCTTTCCTGCAACAGGTCAAGGCTATCGATGATGCAGTGAAGTCACTTCCAGAGCTGGTCATTGAATAAGTCTGCAAAGGGAATAGCGTCGTGACGATTGAGATGAACCAGAAAACGGTCATCATCATTCCTGCCCGTTACGGCTCCAGCCGTCTGCCAGGGAAGCCCCTGGCAGACATTGCTGGCAAGCCGATGGTGCAGCATGTGGTGGAGCGTGCCACTCAGGTAGCAGGAATTGATGCGGTATGGGTTGCCACGGACGACGAGCGTGTATTCGACGCAGTAGAGGCTTTTGGCGGGCAGGCAGTCATGACCTCACCAGAGCATGCCTCTGGCACGGACCGTCTGGTTGAGGTAATGCAGAAGGTCTCCGCCGATATCTACCTCAACGTGCAAGGCGATGAGCCATTGGTGCGGCCGGAGGACCTCGAGTTGCTGGTGGCGTCCATGCAGAATAGCCAGGCAAAAGTGGGAACACTTTGTCATGCTATCTCATCGGAGGAAGCCAAGAATCCGAACACGGTCAAGGTTCTGTGCGATCAATTCGATGATGCTTTGTACTTCAGTCGCTCTCCGATTCCTTACCCTCGCGAGGTTGAAGAAGCCAGGTATCGTAAGCATGTCGGAGTCTACGCCTATCGACGCGAGGTCTTGGAAGGATATTCACGGCTACCCCAGTCCATGGCAGAACGTGCTGAATCGCTGGAACAGCTTCGCCTCATGCATGCCGGTATCAAGATCCATGTCATTGAGGTAGAGGAAACCGGGCCCGGCGTTGATACCCCTGAGTGTCTGGAGACGGTACGTGCTCTGATAGAAGGCCGCACACCGCAGAGCAAGCCTGATCCATTGGCTCAGACTCGGCTACTGATTACGGATGTTGATGGCGTCTTGACTGATGGTGGTATCTATTACGATGCCTCGGGTGAATCCTTGAAGCAGTTCCATGTCCGGGATGGCCTGGGAATCCGCTTGCTGGAGGAGTCAGGCATTCAGGTGGCGGTCCTTTCGGGGCGCGATTCTGCCACGCTGCGCAAACGCATTGCCGATCTCGGGATCTCTCATGCCAAGCTTGGCGTGAAGGATAAACACGCTGCATGCCAGGAATTGATGGCGGCAGCGGGTTCGACTGCGGAGCAGACAGTATTCATTGGCGATGATGTCATAGACCTCCCAGCCTTCGATGCGTGTGGTAGAGCCTACGCTGTCGCGGATGCACCGGACTATATCAAGGCACAAGCCGATGAAGTGTTGTCACTGCCAGGGGGCAAGGGCGCTGTCAGAGAACTGGCCGACCGAATCCTTTTGGCACAGGGGAGGGAAGCGGTTTATAGCACTGCTTCGGGGTTCCTGGGCAATGTTGCTAAAGTTGCACAATAAACAATGAAGGAAGCTGCTCAGCACATCTCTGCTGGGCAGCCAGGCATCATGGACAGAGGGTAAGGAAATGCCAAGCGTCGAGATTGGAAAGAAAGTATTCGTGACTCAGGCGGAGGCACTGCAAGCGACTTCTGAGCGTTTGGGAAATGAGTTTGAAGAGTCGGTACGCATGATCATGACGACTTCTGGTCGGGTGATCGTCTCCGGGATGGGCAAGTCAGGCATCATTGGCAACAAGATTGCAGCCACCTTGGCTTCGACCGGTACGCCCAGTTTCGCGGTACATCCAGCAGAGGCCTATCATGGCGACCTGGGGATGTTTACCAAAGGGGATGTGGCCATTTTGATTTCCTACAGTGGAGAAACTGAAGAGGTCATCCGCCTGATTCCGTCACTGAAACACTTCGGGGTCAAAATCATTGCCTTGGTAGGCAATCCCGGTTCGACCCTTGGCAAGAACAGTGATCTGGTGCTGGATGTCGGTGTTGATCGTGAGGCGTGCCCCAACAATCTGGCACCTACTACCTCGACCACTGTGACCTTGGCCATGGGGGATGCGCTTGCCGTTGCCTTGATCGAGCGCCGTCATTTCATGCCTCAGGATTTCGCGGCGTTCCATCCCGGCGGCAGCCTTGGTCGTCGTTTGCTGACGCGTGTCCGTGATGTCATGCACTCCCCAGTCCCCTGTAATACCCCGACAGATTCCTTGCGCGAAGTGATCATGACGATCACGCAAGGCGGGTTAGGGCTGACCGTCATTGCTGACAATGGCATTATTCAAGGCTTGATCACGGACGGTGACTTGCGTCGCTCACTCTTCGATAATCAAGGGCTGGATGGCGTGACAGGGGGCGATATCATGACCCGCACCCCCATGACGATCAATGAAAACGAAATGTTCTCGGCTGCCGAGAACACCATGTTGAAAGCCAACGTCACCTCTCTGTTGGTAGTAGATGACAATGGTGCTTTGACCGGAGTTCTCAAGCTCCAGGATGCTCGGAAGATCGGTTGAGTTTCTTGCCGAAAATGTGGTGAAGGAGTCAGGCATGCGGTCTCTTGCTGCTAGATGCATGGATACACTAGGGGCATTTACGGGTGCCAAGTCCTTCGTGGCCAATCCTGTGCTGGGGAACCCCGGGCTGAACCGTCGTGGGCTTCATCTGGTGCGCTTGCGCGCCGCGCATTGGATGATGCGTGTACGTCAGGCCTGGTTTGCCTATGGGGTGCCGCGAGAGCAGCGTAAGGCCTTTCAGCATGATGGCTACCTGATGCTGGAGGATTTTCTGCCTGCGGAGCAGTACGAGCGATTGGTCAGAGAGGCTGAGGGGGCACGTGGCGAGATTCGTCAGTGTCGCCAGGCAGATACCTTGACCCGTCGTCGTGTAATGGCGCCGGAAAATGTAGCAGCCTTACCGGAAATGCAGGCCTTGATGCGTGACAAGCGGTTCAGGCGCCTGATGCGTTACTGCAGTGGCCATGCGCGACAGCCCATCATGCATCTGGAGCGTATTCACAATGGCGTGCTGGAAAGCCATGAGCGCGATCCCCAGAAGTCCCTGCATGTGGATACCTTCCAGCCCACCATGAAGTTCTGGCTGTATCTGCAGGATGTGACACCTGCCCAGGGGCCTTTCATGTTTGTCCCGGGCTCCACGCGCATGTCGCCAGCGCGTCTGTCATGGGAAAAGCATATGAGCCTGATCGCACGCGACCACCCCAATCGATACACGCAGCGTGGGTCTTTCCGTGTGGATGAAGGGGATCTCGAGCGCTTCGGTCTAGGCGAGGTCAAGCACTTTGCCGTCAAGGCCAACACACTGTTGATCGCCAATACCTACGGCATGCATGGGCGTGGTGAAGCAGAGCAGGGCAGTACACGCTTTGCACTGTGGGGGATGAGTCGCACGACTCCCTTTTCCCCCTTGCCGGGACTTGGCTTCGAGTGGATCAATCGGCTCCAATATCGTGTGCTGGAAGCGGAGCGGCAGCGTGATGATCGCAAGGCCGCCGCGCGAGGTGAGATGGCTTCCTGGTTCGTGCCTGCTGACAACGGGGATCTTTGACCCGGGCTCATGTGACAGAGCCTTGTGACAGGGCGTTGTGACAGCGCCAGGAGTCAGTGAGCTTTATTGCTGACGTCAGATTTTGCGTGTCATCAAGCCCTGAGGCTCATCCTTTAGCCACCTTGGCAAGCCAGGCCTCCCTCATGATGGACGAGAGAGTGAAAAGCCCCGTTCGCTACGCGTACGGGGCTTTTTTGTGCCTGTCATACTGGAGACGGAGTCATCTCGCTCTCTATATAAGTTGGTTCTCATTATGTGGGTATGCCATTCGGGCGAGGAATTTCAGCTGTGATACTGCACGCTAATCGGCCAAGGGCGGGCGGGGCGGTAGCGTATCATCAGGAGACAACAAGGGACGAGCCCAGGGATGTTGTGTGGCAGCCCCATGACTCTGACCCTTGATTCTCTGCACTCTCAATTTTCTTTCTGCGCCGAGTGCGTGGCTGAGGTGAAGCATGAAGTTCCTGATTACCGGCGGTGCCGGGTTCATCGGCTCTGCCGTGGTGCGCGAGCTGATCGATTCGACGTCCCATGAAGTGGTCAACCTGGACAAGCTGACCTATGCGGGCAATCTGGATTCGCTGGAGTCCGTCAGTGATCATCCGCGGTATGTCTTCGAGCATGCGGACATCTGTGATGCTGAGGCACTGGCACGAATCTTCAGTGTGCATCAGCCGGATATCGTCATGCACCTCGCCGCCGAGAGTCATGTCGATCGCTCCATCGATGGGCCGGAGGCCTTCATCGAAACCAACGTCATGGGTACCTGCCGGTTGCTGGAGGCGTCACGCCGTTACTGGAAGCAATTGGCATTGGTGAATCCTGCCAAGGCTGAGACGTTCCGCTTCCATCACATCTCGACCGATGAGGTGTTTGGTGATCTTGCAGTGGATGACCCCGGCTTTACGGAGCTGACACCCTATGCGCCGAGTTCTCCCTATTCGGCCAGCAAGGCGGGGTCGGACCATCTGGTAAGAGCCTGGCAGCGGACCTTCGGTCTACCGACAGTGATGACCAACTGCTCGAACAATTATGGCCCCTATCACTTCCCCGAGAAGTTGATTCCCCTGACCATCCTCAATGCCCTGGCAGGCAAGCCACTGCCGGTGTATGGCAATGGCCATCAGGTGCGCGATTGGCTGTATGTCGAGGACCACGCGCGTGCCTTGATCAAGGTGGCGTGTGATGCGCCGCTGGGGGAGAGCTACAACATCGGCGGGCATAACGAGCAGCGCAATATCGACGTGGTACGCCTGATCTGTGAGACGTTGGAAGCCTTGGTGCCGCAAAAGCCTAAAGGTCTTGCGCATTACCGTGATCTGATCACCTTCGTGACCGACAGGCCCGGGCACGATCTGCGTTATGCCATTGATGCCGACAAGATAGCGCGTGATCTGGGGTGGCGGCCGCAGGAGACCTTCGAGTCGGGCCTGCGTAAGACGGTTCAGTGGTATCTGGATAATCCTGAGTGGTGGCAGCGGATTCGTGATGGCCGCTATCAGGGAGAGCGTCTGGGAGCCGAGATCTGATCCGGGCACCGTGCAGGAGATGAAGTGACTCAACTGCCTGAGGTGACTTGGCATGAGTCTCATCATGCTCCTGCCTTGCCCAGCCCTGAGCTATATATATTGATTTAGTGATATTTTGATAAGCTTTATTAATAGCAGTAAAATGCGCAATCTTGCGGCGAAAACCATGCTGCAGGCGGTCTTCTTGCTGTTTACGCTATGAGCTGAATCAGATGCTGCGTCAGGGAGCCAGGTGAGCTTGTCAGTTCACTGGGCCAGGAAGCGTAGGCACTGACTGATCCGCGACGACAGCGGAAATTCAGCAGGGACAGGGAGCGTAACATGGCACGGAAAGGCATCATTCTCGCGGGGGGCTCCGGCACTCGCTTGCACCCGATCACGTTAGGCGTTTCAAAGCAGTTGCTGCCTATCTACGACAAGCCGATGATCTTCTATCCCGCCTCGGTCCTGATGTTGGCCGGCATCCAGGACATCATGATCATCTCGACGCCTGAGGACTTGCCGCAGTATCAGCAGCTGCTGGGCAGTGGTGAGCAATATGGCGTTCGCTTTGAATATGCCGTGCAGCCTAGCCCGGACGGGCTGGCTCAGGCTTTCCTGATCGCCGAGGACTTCATCGGTGAGGATGATGTCTGCCTTGTGCTGGGGGACAATATCTTCCATGGCCCCAACTTCACGGGTCAGCTCAAGCACGCCGCGTCCCGCGCTACGGGGGCGACCGTCTTCGGGTATCTGGTGCAGGACCCGGAGCGCTTTGGCGTGGTGGAGTTCGACGAGCAGGGCAAGGCGCTTTCCATCGAAGAAAAGCCTGCACATCCCCGTTCGCCCTTCGCGGTGACCGGCCTTTATTTCTACGACAACGATGTCGTGGAGATCGCCAAGCGCGTCAAGCCTTCCCCTCGGGGGGAGCTGGAAATCACCTGCATCAACAATGCCTATCTGGAGCGGGGCGACCTGCATGTCGAGCGCTTGGGGCGTGGCTTCGCCTGGCTGGATACCGGCACGCATGACAGCCTGCTGGAGGCAGGGCAGTACGTGCAGACCATCGAGCATCGTCAGGGGCTCAAGATCGCCTGTCTGGAAGAGATCGCCTGGGGTAATGGCTGGATCGATGACGATGAGATGTTCGCGCTCGGCCAGCGCCTCAGCAAGACTGGCTATGGCCAGTACCTGCTCAAGCGACTGGAGGATGTGCGCCGTGCCACGGCACTCGGTGAAGACCGCCATGAACTGATACGCGTGGCGTGATGAGAGTCAGCTTCCCCCAAGGCAACTGACCCGATTCGACATCGGGTTCATCAACCCACAAGGCCCGCAGCTACCCCTGCGGGCCTTGTCATTTCTGGAGCTGAGGACGACCAATCTGACACTGCCGGCGGCGATTTGGCCTCCAACGCAGGTAACACGATGATTACATCCGATACACACCAGCAAAATTTGAGTGGTGTGATGCCCAGAAATCATTAAGCTCAAAGGAAGCGTCCCAGAGTCAGTGTGTGCTCTCGCTCGCGCTTGTTTGGCGGTGACGCCGAACGTGCCGGGACCATGAATGCCTCGAGTAAAGGAGACTGACATGACCGCCTTCCCGACCACTCCTCGTTGGATCGTACTCAGTGATGAAGCCCAGGCGCTGGAAGATATCTACTTCTTCCTGCCTGCCATGGCCGCGTTGCGCAAGGAAGGCACACGTGTCGAGCGTTTTGAAACCCGCCGCTGGAAGTTCTCCCCCAAGCTTGCCCAGGCACGCCTTACCGGTGCTTGCCTGTTGATCGCGCGTAGCCTGGGGCGGGAATGGATCGAGATGCTGGAAACACACCGTGAGCAGCACGGTCGTATCTGCTACCTCGTCGATCATCTGTATTCGTCTGAGCTGCTGTCAGCGGAGCAGGACATCTCCACCCCTGAAGCAGGCTCTGAGTCTGAAGCGGCTCAGTTGCAGCAGCGATTGTTCGCGCTGGCGGATGAGGTCGTCGTGGTCAGCGAGCAGCTGGAGGCCGCTCTAGCGAGCCTGCATCCCAACGTCAGTCTGTTGACGCCGCCACTGACCGGCAAGCTGCCGGACCTGCACCATCTCGAGCAGAGCGACTGGTGCATCGGCTTTCACGGCACTCTGGCGCATCGGGAGGACATCCTCACGCTGGCCCCGGTGCTGCGCGATATCCAGACGCGGCATTCGGACAGTGAGGTGGAGTTGATGATGGGCCGTCATCTGCCGCTGGCGCTCAGCGATATTCCCCGCCTCAAGACGATGGAGGCCGTCAGCTGGGAGGCCTTTCAGGATTATTGCTCGCGGCGCCGGATCGCCATCGGGCTGGCGCCCTTGATGGAAAACTCCGACAACCGCGCCGCCTCCTGGTTGCGGTTTCTCGATATTACCCGCATGGGCGGGGTGGGCATCTACAGTCGCCGGGCGCCCTATGTCGATCTGATCGAGGACGGCGTCGATGGCCTGTTGGTCGGGGATGATCCGGCAGAATGGACAGCCGCTCTCGAGCGCCTGCTGGGCGATCGTGATGCGACGCGTGGCATGGCGCACAACGCGCAACACAAGGCCCATGAAGTGGGTGACCCGCTGCGGGTGCTGGATTTCTGGCGCGCGCGTTCGACGGTGGCGCGTGCCCGCTAGAGTCGTTCATGTGGCCTGCTTCAGATAGCCCGAACGAGATAACCTGACCGAAATGCCCCGATCCAACCACTGTTTGCTCGAGCGCCGTGCCCCTCAGGGGTGCGGCGCTTTGTTATGATCTAGCCATCTTTTCGTTCTGAGTCATTTGTCCTGTTGAAAGGAGTGCTGCATGGCCACCCCCGAGTTACCCGATGACTTGCCCAGCGCGACGTCGCAATCATCGCAGCAGGATGTCGAGGTGGTGCACAGCCAGCGTCTCGCTAGCCCGGCGGTCGCTCGCAATCGTGACGTGATCCCGCCTCATTCACGAGGGTGCTGATTGAGCGGTCTGAAGGTACT
>CETM01002895.1_pt1 | contig 18503 bp, 17 predicted proteins | sample 361451 | NCBI WGS metagenome assembly CETM01 (sample SAMEA2622690, study PRJEB7988) | marine metagenome | isolation source: saline water (ENVO:00002010), including
GTGCAAATGCTCTAACCGAGCTTCAAGATCATCATGCCCTTGCCGATCATGCCGTTCATCTTCGTCATGCCCACGTTCTTCTCGATGAGGCCGCTCTTCACCTTCTAGCATTGCTTCAACTTCACGCAGCTTCAGGAAAAGGTTTTCCTGATGCTGAGCAAGCTCGTCAACTTCCTCTTCTCGTCCATTCTCTTGAGCTTCCTCCAATCGTTGTTCATTTTGCTTGAGCTGCTTCACTAAGACTTCATGAAAATACTCCAGCTTTTCACGTTCTTCGCCGTCTAGATACTCACGCTCGCCGCGTTCACGATCTTCAGCATGCTCCCGGTCGCCATGCTCGTGCTCACCGAGAATATTTCCAATCACTTCCAGCTTTCCGTGCAAGTCTTCGATATGACGCGCGATGCCGCGTGCCTTCTCTTCCTGCCCCTCGTTACGAGCTCTCTCCAACAACTCCTCGAGCCGATGTAGCTCCTGCTCAATCGCTTCAGCAGCCTCTTCCAATTCACCACGATCAAACTCGCCACGCTTAGCATGCTGATCCTCACGACCATCCCGGTCACCACCATGCAATTCAGCCTCGATGTGCCTTAATTTCTTACCCAACTCTTGCATGTGCTGCTGAAGTTCACGAGCCTTCTCCTCTTTTCCTTCTTCCCGAGCAAGAACAAAACGCTCTTCCAAATGCCCAAGTTCTTTGCGAATTTCTTCGGCGTGACCAGCAAGCTCATCATGCTTTCCATGCTCGTTCTTACCCTGATTGGATTCGTGCAAATGCCGTTTAACATTTCGCAACTCTACATGTAATTTCTCAAGAAACTGTCCAAGTTCCCGTAACTGGTCTTCGTTGCCTTCTGCTTTGGCTTTCGCAAACTGTTCCTGAACCCTGCGAATTTCAGCTCGCAATTCATTCACATGAGCTGCACGCTCGTCACGCTCGACATCCTCTTCGCTCTCACGACGGTCACTGTCCCGCTCTCGTGGAGCGTCGGGCTCACGTTGGGCAAATGGGTCAAGAGTTTGATCCTGTGCAATGCCCAGACCGACGATAACTCCGCCTAACAGACAACAACTAAAAGCTACAGTGACAAAACGCTTCATTCTATTTGCCCTTCAAAAATGACATGATTGAGTGACTCTATACGGTGAGCATATACGTAAGTTAGGAAAGTTGCAACGACTTCGCTAATCCCACCACCAAGTATTCCCTGACAGCTCAACTTTACTATTGCCCTGATACTCTGCATTGAGAATCCCGTAATCATCACTTTTAAGATTACTGGCCGTAACAACCGGCCGGGGATCAACCGCCACACCACCACTGACTGCAGCAAGAATCACTCCTTTGCCGGTGACTCGGTGACTAGCCACCGAAGAAACACTGGTGGCCGCCTGAGCTCGTTGAAGCTGATATCCATAAGAGTGTGTATAAAACTCCGGATCCCAATCAACCTTCCGATCTAATCCCTGAGTTTTAATCAGCATTGAAATGACGGCCAAATCAAAAACGTTTCGTAATTCCTGATACACCGGATAACGCTCGGAAAGTAATTCGTAATTCTTCGTAAATTCAGTCGCAAATTGGCGAGTCAAGGCATCCGATTTCCCTGTATGCTGCCGATTCCCCAGCTTGCCAATAATTTCGTTTTCACTGAGGACCTTGACAGCCGGTCCAACCACCTCATAGGCCAAGCCATCTTTGGATGCATGCAATGCCTGATAATTCGTGGTAAACCACCATCGCAGCAAGTTCACATCAGTAGCAGGCTTGCCGGACTGAACCAGATTATCCAAATAGCTGTTCATACCCGGCACCCCCGGCACTTCCCCCAATCCTATCAACTTCATGTGATGATCCGCTTCAATCAAAACACGAGCCAAATGGGTTTGTCCATCCGTCCCGAATACCTCGATATCCTGAGTCCCAACACTCGAGCGTAATCCCTCTATCCAGGCCTCCGTATTTTGTGGAGTCAAAGCCTTTCGCTCTTGCCGTTCCAGATATTGTTTTGCTTTGAGCAAATTAGCTGCTCGCGGTGTGATCGTACAGCCAAACATCGGATTGTCGGAATAAGCATTTTGCATTAACTGAACCAGGTAATCCAATTTCAAGACTGGCTTGCCATTGTTCGCATTCACAACTCGCCCATGACGATTCTCTCTCCACGGCCCGGCCGGACCAGCAATCACAATGTCACCCTGCTCCGGATAAACCAATACATACTGAATCCGATAGATCCCGGCGAGATTTAGCATCGCTTCATTAGCACTTTGGCCACGCAACTGGAGCAACTCTAACTGACGTTGTAACCTAACAAGTGAGACCTTACGCAACGATGAATGCTCGCGAATATCCTGCCCTTTATCGCTGAACATACCATCAAACTGGTGCCGACGAATTCCCTCAAGCTGAACACCATTTTTCACATCGAGCCGCACCATCAATCCATCACGATCTACATAAATCCCACCGGGAAATGGAGTGATTGTTCCTGCTCCACCCAGATCGTCCCAACTATCCGGAGCCACCGTCGATTTAATGAGATCGATCAGCGTATCGAAGTCCGCCATCGCTGCGCCACCCTGGCCACCCTGTTCGGACTGTTCTGATCCTGAGCCACCAGCACCGGCCAGGCTGGTGTTATCGATCCTCTGAATTGTCGAAAGCGACTCAATCGCCCCCGAGCCCACTCCGGATGCAGCCTGATGCCGAGCCAAATTCAATAGCTGCTGACGCCGCAGTGTAACATTTCCATTTGCATTCGCACGTTGAAACGCCTGTACATACTCACCCGATCGAAGCAACTGGTCAAACTCACCTTTGCCCGACTGCTGCGCGAAGGAGCTACTTACGGTCAAAGTCAAGCATACAATCGCTGAAATTAATAATCTCATCATTACATTTTCAACTACGAGAACATTTATAGAGAGAACATTTATAGGATGCACTTCTAATTATAGAGTCTGAGCAAAGAAGGCTCTCCCATTGCCTTTCATTAATCTCGAGTTTCGAGTATCTCGCCCGGCACAGATTGCCTTAATTACCGACACAATCCGCTCCCTAGCCAAAAATATTGCCCCACGCTAAGATCAATTTCCGACACTATTCCCTTTCCATAATAAAAGAGTCCAAACAAATGACGCTCGAACTCCGGTATGGAGCCTCCAACTCGATTAAACTCCTTACCACAGAGCGTCAAACGGTGCGTGCCTGCAGCATTGCCATTCCAGCGATCGAGGATTCTCTCGAACAAACGCTACATACAAGTCTCGACAAGTCGATTCACTTCCCCGCCTTTAAAGAAATCGTGTTCCCGGAAGACACTTTGGCAATCGCCGTTGGGGAAGGCATCCCGCAAACAGCTCAAATCCTTCAAAGCCTACTCGACTACATTCAAAAACACACCGCGTTATCTCCCAACGATATCACGATCGTCTTTGCTAATTCCACCGAAGCAATCGCCCAGAACGAATTGCAAACATTGTTGGATGAATTCCTGTTTGCTTCCCTTGAATTTGAAGTCCACAATCCTGACATCCCCGAAGAACTCGCTTACCTCACAGCTACCTTGGAGGGAGAACCGATACGCCTGAACAAAACACTGGTAGATGCAGATGTCGTTCTACCTATTTGTACCAATTTGCCAAATAGCATTTTTGGGTATGCAGGCTTTTTCCATGACCTCTTTCCACTCTACACCGAAACGGACACCATCCTACGATTGCGATCCAAGCAAAACGCCGAGGAACTAACACGTGATGCCGGCGAAGCAGCCGGCATGTTGGGAGTGCAATATCTGATCAAGGTTACTCCTGGAAATGCGAATACGATCCACAACATCACTGCTGGCGACACCCATTCACTGCAGTCAGCCATTACTGCGATTGCAAATGATGTCTGGAATCACCCAACAAACCAAGCAGAAATCAGTATCGGATCCATTTCAGGCTCGCCGACACAACAGACCTGGGACAATTTGGCTCGAGCCTATTCTGCATTGGCTAAAACGACTTCGCCCGGAGGTTCCATCGTGCTTTGCACCAATATTGACGGACCCTTACCCGGCGTAATCCAGCTGCTGTCGAGCAATGATGCAACACAGAATCTACACGAGCAATTAAAACAACACCCCGAGGTCGACGTACAGACAGCGGCTGAAATCCTACGTTTGCGAAGTGAGTATCATCTCTATTTACTTAGCCATCTAAACCACGACGACGTTGAGTCCATCGGTCTCGCACATATCGAATCTCCGGATCAAATCAATAATTTGATTCAATCCGCTGAAACCATTAATTGTGTCGGGGACGCCCACCGCTCAGCCTTTCATTAAGCTGTTCCGCCGAAAGTCACATCCCATGTCTAGCCGATTCACATCCCCTTCCATCTGGACGACTAACACCCAAGCAACCATTAAGATGCAAGGTGCGGATCGAGTCAGCTTTCTACAGAACTTTTGCACCAACGACATCAAGAAGTTAGAGCCCAATGCATCGCTCGAGGCATTTATCCCCAATGTTAAAGGGAAATGTCTCGGCTATGTAACCGTCTTCAATGCTGCTGACGCGTTGCTATTGATTACAGCCAATCACAACACCGAAGACCTGGTCGCTCATCTAGAACGTTATGTCATTACAGAGGATGTCGAAATATCACTTTCGTTAGGTTCCCCAAATACTCTTCTCACCGGTGACGGCATCGAAGAGTGGCTACAGCAACATCGCCCCGAAGGATTCGTTATCGCCAATCACTGGTTCTCACAATCCTCGTATTGGATCATCACCGATCCTGATGAGGAAAAAACGCATTCGCTTCAGTTACTCGACGACGCTTCCGTTCATGCTGCCCGAATATCCAATGGTACACCCTTGTACGGCGCTGACATCACAGAAGACAATTTCGCTCAGGAAGTAAATCGAGATTCCCTGGCAATCAGTTTTACCAAGGGATGCTATCTCGGCCAGGAACCCATCGCTCGCATCGATGCTCTGGGCAACGTTCATTGGCATTTGGCTCGAGTGGATATCTCGAACGTCGAGGTGACTTCGGGTCAGGTCCTCAATTATGAAAACAAACCTGCTATCAAAGTACGCTCAATCTCTAAGGAAACCCGGATTGCGTTGGCTTACGTACGACGCAAACAGAATGTTCCTGGCGAAAGTATCCAAACCGACTCTGGAGAAGTGCGCGTGTTGTAGACTCTTGAACACGCTAGCCTCGCTTCTGACTTTCTCTTTTCTCTGCCATCGACAAACAAGTCAAAAGTTAACCTGCGACGTTGGGAACATTGGCAATCTGAATGTCAACAACATGCACTTCGATCCAATCAAGAATTGACGACAACAATTCCTCCGCTGTCCCTCCCTCGACAACCGTTCCACAAATTTCCAACATCCCGCTTTGTCCCAAGTCTTTCAGATGCACCAAATCGTGCTGCAAGACCCGAAGAAACTCCTCTTGCTGGTGCGAATTCCATTGCTTTCGCAACAACATCAATTGCCCTGCTTCTCGCTGTCGCCGCAATTGAACGATTTTTCCATTTTCTGCTTTTAGCAACAGACCGTTAAAGTAGGCTCTGCGAAACTGATGCTGCACATTAAACTGATAAACCGGTTCAGCACCAAAAAAGAATGCGATGGACTGATCCCGGCGAAAACCCACATGAACCGTACTCTTCCAACTTCCGTCGGTTGAACGCAGTTCAATTCGATTCACAAGCGCGGTAGCCTCACGAAGAATATCCTCTTTGTCGTGCTGCTGTTTTGCCAATGGCATCTCCTGATTCATGGCATCGTTCTATAAGATATATCTTTATAGATTCTACTAATATGCTGCGACTCACCAATCCTATTGCCTTAAAATGTCCGACCACGAAAAACATTTACTATCCACTCCACGATTTAATGTCGTCGAATTACCAGCCGATCCGGAAAACCCGACCGGCAGAAAACGTCAGGTCATCCGACACCCCGGAGCAGTCGCCATCCTCCCCATGGTGGATGACAATCACATTTGTTTAATTCGCAATTATCGAGTCTCTGTCGGCCAGGACTTGCTGGAGCTGCCCGCAGGGACATTGGAGCCAAACGAACCTCACGCAATCACAGCAAAACGTGAATTGATGGAAGAGACTGGCTACCGAGCCAAGAAGCTTGAGCACCTTCACAGTTTTTATCTGTCGCCCGGTATTCTAGACGAAAACATGCATCTCTATCTGGCCACCGGATTGACTGAGGGCGAGACTGCCAGAGAAGAAGGTGAATTAATTACAAATCATGTCGTTTCCTGGGACACAGCACTCCAACTCGTACAGGAAAGACAAATCTTTGATGCTAAATCCATCAGCGGAATCCTAATGTACGACCAAATCCGAAGAGGAACTACCTAAAAATGACTGATTCAAGAATCGTAAAGCTGGCTAACGTATTGGTGAACTACTCCGCCGATGTCCAACAGGGCGACCTCGTCAGACTTGTTGGTAGTCCACTCTCGGAACCTCTACTCATGGAACTTTATCGAGCTTGCTTACAGGCCGGTGCTCATCCATACGTGCTTATGCAGCCCGAAGCTTCCGGTGAATTAATGTTTACCTACGGTTCTGATGAACAGATTTCATATCAGAGCCCAATCGTCCAGCATGAAATCGAGACCATTGATGTCACTATCAGTCTCTGGGGAAGTGAAAATACCAAAGCGTTATCTCGCTTCGGCCCTGATAAACTCGCCAAAAAAAGCCAGGCTCGAAAAAACTACATGGAGACTTTCCTCAAGCGAAGTGCGACTGGAGATTTACGCTGGACGGGCTCACAATTTCCCTGTCAGGCTTCTGCTCAAGACGCGGAAATGTCATTGCGTCAATATGAAGACTTCGTTTTCAAAGCCGGCTTGCTACATCTCGACGATCCGGTAGCAGCCTGGAAAGAACTCAGCATGCGGCAAGAGAGGTTAGTGGATTTTCTTAATGGTAAAAGGGAAATCCGCTTTGTTACGCCACAAGGGACGGATCTGACGCTTAACGTCGAAGACCGATTGTGGCTCAACAGCGATGGAAAGAAAAACTTTCCTGACGGGGAGGTATTCACAGGCCCGGTGGAATCTCAAACTCAAGGTGTGGTCTGCTATAGTTTTCCAGCTGTGCATGGAGGACGGGAAAGCGACGGTATCCAGCTGACTTTCGAAAGCGGTAAAGTCGTGGATGCAAAGGCGTCTAAAGGGGAACAGTTTTTAATCGATATGCTCGACCAGGATGCAGGTGCACGAATCCTTGGCGAAATCGCAATTGGTACAAACTATTCGATCACCGAGTACACGAAAAACACACTCTTCGATGAAAAAATTGGTGGAACGTTCCATGCAGCTGTTGGAGCGTCCTATCCTGAAACCGGTGGCAGGAACGAATCCGGTCTGCATTGGGACATGGTTTGCGATCTTCGGCAGGGAGGCCAGATATTTGTCGACGGTGAATTGATCAGCGAAAACGGTCGTTTTCTGAATGAAGCCTGGCCACAGCCTGAATAAGAAACATCGACGACAGACTATGGCCAATTACCCACCGCTCGAAGACATTGAACTTCCATTGCTTGTGACTGGAATCGCAGGCGTTGCCGGATTCAATGCTTTTCATTACTACTGCTCAAAATATCCGGGACAGGTTATTGGAATCCGGCGTGATGAGTACTGGCCGTTGGCAGGCGATGGGATCGTTGGCTGCGACATTTTAGACAAAGAAAAACTTGTCGCTCTTTTTCAACAGTATCAATTCCGATCCGTCATGAGTGGTTTAGGGACATGTCGCCTTAAATCATGTGAACTCGATCCGAACATGGCGCAGCAGGTCAATGTGGTCGGCATCAACAATTTGATTGATGCAATCAAATCAGTAGGCCATCCGGTCAACGTCGTACACCTCTCGATTGACCTGGTCTTCTCTGGTATTGGTAATGGTGGCTACATTGAAAGCGATACACCTGATCCGGTAACTGTTTACGGTAAGACAATGGTCGAAGCCGAATCTCTTGTAAAATCGCTCCTACCTGAAGCCACTATCTTGCGAATCTCACTCCCTATGGGAATAAGCTTTAGCGGGCATGCCGGAGCAATCGATTGGATTCAGTCTCGTTTCAAAAACAACAAACCGGCCACTTTGTACTTCGATGAAATACGGACACCGCAATACACCGACTGCCTCAACAAGCTAACTCATTGGATGCTTACTCATCGTCACCCCGGTCTGTTTCATGCCGGAGGCCCGCGACAACTCAGCCTTTATCAAATCGGTCAAATTGTAAATCGTATCGGTGGCTACAATCCTGACAACTTAAAAGGATGTCCACGAATCGATGCCGGCCCTACTCCACCGCGAGCTGGAAATGTCAGCCTTAACAGTGAAAAGCTGATCACGACGCTGGGATTTCAGCCATTTGACGCCTGGCCATTGAATACGGCCTATCTGCCACATGATCGGGACTGGCACCACCGAGTCGATACAACCATCACAGGTTCACCAGAGTTACTCGAAGCCGTGCTTTACAACAATCCTAACGACTAAAACTCCACCGAATCCCTGACTGATTTAATCGCTTTACTCGAAGGCGAAACCTATAATTAGCTAGTGTCGAACTGGCATATGCTTCGTTTATACTAAGCTCACACTTTCCTACTTTGCACCGAATCAGGCATTATAAAAGCTATCTATGGGTATCAGATTTATCTGTCCGAGCTGTGACAATAAACTCAATGTAAAATCCTATCTTGGGGGCAAACGCGGAATTTGCCCTCATTGCGATGCGCGAATTCGTATCCCTTTAGAATCCGGTATGGGCGAGCACACAGCTTCCTATGCAGGTGATAAGCCTCGACGTCCCATGTCCATAGAAGACTGTGTTTCAGAACGCCCCGATCTTAAGTGGTTTGTAAGACCTCCGAGTGGGGGTGAATTTGGCCCCGCCTCTGGAGAAGTCCTTACATCCTGGGTTAGTGAACGGCGAATTGACAAGCATACTGAACTTCGACGACACGACTGGATCCATTGGCAGCCAGCCTCAGTCATTTTCACTGAATTCAACGACGCCAAACAATCCTCGGTCCAGAAGGCCAACGTGTCAGAAGACGGAGCGACCATGCAGAGCGTCAGCAACGTGGCTGTCTTAGAACGACCGGCGAACGAGGATTCAGCTTCAACTGACAACGAGCCCTTTGCGGACGACGATTTTTTTGTCGGGCTTGAAAGCAACACCGCCGCTGTAGACCCGGGCTCGTCCTTTATTAATCTGCAAGTCGAGCAATCCACTCTGGCACATCACAACCTGCGACGCAGCAATGGCACAAGTAATAAGTTGAAAAGTGTCGTCCTGGCAATGCTTTCGATCGTTTTGTTGGGGTCGTTAGTAGCAGTCATTGTACTTTCACAGTAGGATAAATTGGTACAAAGAGTTCACTAACTGTTTTTTCATCTAAAACAGCATTCATAACAACACATTTAGGAAACACATCATTATGTTGCCTCCCAAACAGACGAGCCTATTGGTACTGGCCTTACTGATTGCCGTACCATCCTTAAATGCAGCCGACAAAACTAAAAAGGTTGAAGCGCGCGATATCACTTTAAACGTCCCGACGTCATGGAAACAATCACCAGCGAGTAACAACTTACGGACAGCCCAATTCGCTATCCCTAAAGTGGAAGGCGACAAAGAAGACGCCGAATTGGTGGTCTATTTCTTCGGAGGAGCTGGCGGTGGCGTCAACGCAAATCTCGAACGTTGGTCGGGACAATTTCAACCAGGTGGTAAAAAGCAAAAAATCTACAAAGGTGAATCGAAACAGGGCGAATACTACCTGCTGGATGTAACAGGTGTATACAACAAACCAATCGGGCCTCCAATCAATCGCCAAACCAACCCCACTCCTGGATATCAAATGATGGCCGTTGTTCTCATGGTCAAAGACAAAGGAAATTACTTCCTTAAATTGACCGGTCCACAAAAGACCGTTGCCGCAACAGGGAAAGCACTTCGAGTCGCCTTTGATGCTGATTTGAAGAAAGAAGCTGAACTTAAACCTGAAGGTGACAAATAGTTCAATCCTGAATTAGCAGCGATTCATACGGTAAAGCTGAATAGCACGATGCTATTCAGCTTTTTTATTTGGATATTCATCCTCCAATCACTGTTTTTCAACGGTCGGCATCTTGAAGATGCTCCCAAATTTTCATACAAACAACATCATCAACCAAAGATTTAACAACTCGTAAAACAAGGAAAGTTCACATGAGTGATGCAACTCCAAAAGTTGGAATTATTATGGGTAGCGATAGCGACTGGCCTAAGATCAAAAAGGCCGCTGCTGCACTGGAAGAATTTGGAGTGCCGTACGAAGTACGAGTCATGAGTGCTCATCGTACTCCTGCTATTGTTCTGGAATATGCGGACACTGCCATTGAACGTGGTTTGGAAGTAATCATCGCCGCTGCTGGTGGAGCCGCTCACCTTGCTGGTGTCGTGGCTGCCCACACAACATTGCCAGTCATCGGATTGCCGGTTCCAACAACCGAAATGGGCGGAATGGATTCTCTGCTTTCCACGGTACAAATGCCCGGAGACGTTCCAGTGGCAAGTATGGCTGTCGGAATGGGCGGACCTCGTAATGCCGGTATTTTTGCTGTGCAAATCATGGCCACAGCATGCCCTGACCTGCGTCAGAAACTTGCAGACTTCAAAGTCGCTCTGGTAGATAAGATTGCTGCCAAAGACGCAGCTCTACAGGAAGCCATCGCCAACGATGGCTAAGCCATCTGAGCAAACTCTACAGTGGATAGGTGATCATCATGGTCACCTATCCCTGATAGACCAGACACTTCTCCCCACAGAATTTACAACCATCGATTGCTGTGACCTGAATTCGGTCTGGGAATCTATCAAAGTACTGCGAGTACGAGGAGCTCCGGCGATCGGGATCGCAGCAGCTTACGGGGTCTGTGTTGGCTTACAATCGCTCGATTTTGAAACATGCTCCCGCGAAGCATTCTTCAGCAGATTGAACGAAGTCACTGCCTATCTGGCCACCAGCCGTCCAACAGCGGTGAATCTGTTTTGGGCATTGGATCGTATGTCCGCTCGAGCTGAGAATCTTTTAAGGGACGACCTTTCAGTCAATGACATCGCCATTGCACTTCTGAAAGAAGCTATTGATATTCACGACGAGGATCGTGAGATGTGTCATGCGATCGGCCGACACGGAGCGGAATTACTCAGAGGTGGCATGGGCGTCATCACGCATTGCAATGCCGGAGGGCTGGCGACAAGTGAATACGGCACAGCATTATCCCTCTTTTTCACCGCTCAGGATCAAGGAAAGCACCTACGGGTTTTTGTAGATGAAACCAGGCCACTGCTACAGGGGGCTCGATTAACTGCCTGGGAATTACTTCGCAGAGATATCGACACCACACTGATCTGTGACAATATGGCTGCTCAGGTTATGCGAGAAGGCAAAGTGCAGGCCGTGGTAACTGGAGCGGACCGTATTGCGGCAAACGGCGACGCCGCGAACAAAATTGGAACGTATGGTTTGGCCATTTTAGCCAAACATCACAACATACCGTTCTACGTCGCAGCACCTAGTAACACGTTTGACCTGAGTCTTAAAACGGGAGAGGCCATTCCTATTGAAGTTCGTGCCGACGAGGAAATCACCAACGGATTTGGGCGACAAACAGGTCCTACCGACGTCACAACTTACAATCCGGCATTTGATGTCACTCCGGCAGAGCTCATTGCGGGTATCGTTACCGAAAAGGGAATTATCTCGCCGGTCAACAAAGAATCTGTTATGGCCCTGCTTGGTTAGATCTTATTCCTGCAGATACATTCGTCGGTCATTGCGTTGATTTAACAGAAACTCCAATAAGGCAACATCTAACGTGCCGTCCGGCTTTCTAAGCACACTTTGAGTCGGTCTTTGTGTTTCCACCGAGGTCAGTAAAGATTCCCGAATCGCTTCCGCATCCTCAGCACTCAACTGTGCCGTCAGTCCGGCATCGATCGTGTTATCCAGGCATTTGAGGCTATTGATTGCCATCCAACGGGGTGCATCGTATGGGTCACTCAGGCTAAAGCCTAAAATGCCACTTTGCCACGTTTTGCCGGATGCTTCCATTGCAGAATCCCAGCTTAATGCCCAAGCGGCGAGTGCCCGCTGACCTGCGTCTCCGGTAAGCAGGTGCAGCACAACCGATGAAATCTTTTGATGAGCGTCAGGTAACTCCTGTTTTTCCTGACCATACCAGTTGTGCAATTGATCAGCAGTCCACTGCAAGGGCTGATCTACATGACAGTTATTACATGCATTTTGCCTTCCTACTTTCAGAGTCTCTTCGACCGATGGATTACTAATTTGATGCGAACGTACAGCTTTTAGCAGTCCATACGAGGTATGAGGCATGTGGCAGTTATAGCACTTCGACCCTTCACTTGAGACCAGATGGTGTGTGTGATTTGTAAGTTGTTCACCTGTGTACTCCTGATGGCATTTTAAGCAGGCTTTGTTTGACCGCATTCCAACTCGTAGCTGATCATCATTCCAGGGATCCTCCGGACTCCTATCCTTGGCATCTTTATTGTGCATGGTATGACACGACAAACACGACAACTCTCCCTGAATGTGACAAGCCGTTTCTACCAACCCCGAGTATTCCCGTCCTGTCACGCGAACCATGCCGTCGGGCCAAAAGACGGATTCGAACAACCGCGGATCATGCTGCAATAATTCAGCTGTCATTGGATGCTCAGGTTGAGTCGCTCGAATTAAGTGACGTAATTCCAACAGGTCGTTCCCAGGTCGAAAACTATTCCCCTCTTCATGCCACTTCCTGGCATCACTCTGATGCTTCACCGAAGTGGCTCCATGACAATTCGCACAAACATGTGATGCTCGTACATGATCCAGGTCTAAAGGATTGACGATCTGATGAGGACCACCACCTGAACGTTTACCTAAGTCATAGAATTCCGCGTGCTCCTTGCCCGGCCCGTGACAGGCTTCACAGGAGATTCCAAATTCCGCAACGGTTGTGAGTGGATTGTCTTTCCCGTAGTAATCTGCCTTAGGATGTGTTGAGTGGCATCTCAGGCAGGTAGCATTCCAGCGTCCGATTTCGAAATCTTCATTTTGAACCGGGGGATGCAAAAAAGTCGAACGGCGAGGCACCCATGCCTGCTGTGAAACAAGAAAGGAAAACGGCATTAATCCCAGGATGCGTTTGGGGCCTTCCGGAGGAACCGAATCGGGCAACGAAAACCAATACAACTGCATGTGATGAGAGCCGGTAAGTAACTTAATCGGCAAACGCGTGGGCCCGGTCCCTAGATTCGTCTTTACCCAGTAACCTTCTTCATCATGCTCGAGATGGTATTGAATACCATCTAGCTCAAGATCCACGTTATTGAAATCACCCAGAACGGATGCTTCACTGGGAAGCTGAGTCATACTTTGGTGAAACGACTCATCCCACGAAGCATGTTCATCAGCATGGCACGTGATACATCGCTGACTTCCCACATAACTGTCTGAAGGCGCAACGACCGGCTCTCGCTTGGTATTGACCGGGACGGTGTTGATTTGTTGCTGAGTCCCGTCGGAATCACCGTTCGGTTGTGGCTGAGTTTGCTGCTCTGAATCCGAAAAACAACCAATCAGGACAGCGGTCAAGAACAGCGTCATTGCAAGTAGCGTTGGTTGCAAACGCACCTGACGTTCACTCAACCGCACCCAAAATGGGAGCAGCAAAAAAGCAACGGCGATTGCTAACCAGATCGACACCCAACCCAAACCCTAAATGGAGTTTAAACGGTCTTCTTTTTTGACCATTTAAATACTATCGACGCTTTGGCCGAAATATTCCACTTAGGGTTGAGATTGATTGGTTACTTGGCCTGAAGTTCTTTGATACGTCGATCGGCCTTAGCAGATGCTTTTTTCACGACATCCGCAATGGAAACAGGAACACCGCCCTGACGTTTGGATTCGTCTGCGGCTTCCATGAAGGCGTAGATTTCCAGAGATTCTTTAGCTTCTACAGGTGATTTACCTGTTCTAAAAAAGGTGACGATATCAACGACTAATGGACGGTATCCCTGATAAGGTCCCACTTCAGCCATTCCCTTTTCACCGTAAGCTGTGCCTCCGTAACCACCTTTGTAACCACGGATACCACGGAACGCTCCAATACGTCCACCCTTCCAGGTTCCCGTCACAAAGTCTGTGTCTTCTGTAGAAACTCGAACAACCTGCTCGCATCCTGCTCCCATGACGGTGAACAACGCTTCAACGCCATGAATTCCGTACCAATAAAGATCAGGGTGTGAAGGCTCCAGATGTGCAGGGCTAAAGGTTTCCGCTCCGTGAACTTTACCAATGGACCCATTTCGAATTTCAACCGCTCCCTTTGAGTATCTCAATGAGGAACTTGTAAAGACTGGGACATTTTTCTGTTCGGCATAGCGGAAGATAGCAATTGCATCAGCAAGGCTACCAGCGACTGGTTTGTCGATGAATAACGGTTTGCCAGCATCAATCACTGCCATTGCTTGTTCTAAGTGAGGGTTACCATCATTGGTCTCAAGCAGGACCACGTCGACTTCGGCAAGCACTTCATCAATGGACTCGGCAATATTAACGTCCATTTCTTTCATCTGGTCGATATAGCCCGGAATCCGCGAGTAGCTGGATTCGATTTTTCGGCTGCCATAGGGATAAGCGATGGTTACCTTACAGTTGCTTACCTCTTCGGCGGCATCAGCGGCATTCAAGACTTTCGTGAAGGCAATACTATGAGAAGTATCCAGACCGATCATGCCCACCTTTAAAGCGATTGCATCTTCAGCAACTGCCTGTAGTGAACACACGGATACAACCATTACGGCTAACAACATCTTGAAGCACTTAAGCATCATCTCACCTCAATTCATCTCTGGAGTGGTTTAATCTTTTGAACCTGTCATTGTACAACAGTACGAACTCAGGTGTTTAATTCGGCGTGTTGAAAACTCGAATGACGTGATTATTCGTATCACCAACATACACACGACCTTGCAGATCAATACCGATCCCATGCGGCCGGTCCATCGTCGCGTCGATAGCAGGGCCTTGGTCTCCAGTAAAACCAACCGATCCGTTACCGGCTACGGTCGTAATCTTATTACGTGAAACGTCGATCATTCTGATCGCATGATTCTCTGTATCCACAACTAATACCCGGCCTGTGGAATCGACAACGATTCCCTTAGGCCCGTTAAACGTTGCGTTAAGTGGATCTCCACCATCTCCGGTAAAACCTTGCTTTCCAGTCCCGGCGATATGCTTTAGACGGCCACTGGACAAATCAAGTTTCCAGATACTATGCCCTTCCCGCAAAGCGATCCATAACACGCCCTTTCGAAAGTACAAAGCACGTGGTCCCAGAATAGGATTCCCCTGAGCCAACTGACCATCAACGGGTAATGCGCGTTGCCTACTGCCTGCAATGGATTCAATCAAACCGCTCTGCAAATCAACTTTTCTAATTCTGTGATTTCCGATGTCAGCAATATAGAGATTTCCCTGATCATCCAAGGTGATACTATGTGGCTTACTAAGCGTGGCCTTCGTTGCCGGACCTCCGTCACCGCTGTATCCCTGAGTCCCCGTTCCGGCAATGGTGGTGATAACGTTCGTCTTCGCATCAACTTTGCGGACCAGATGATTCTTCATTTCCACAAAATACATATCACCGTTTTTGGCAAAGCGAACTTCGTAGGGTTCATTCAAGGCCGCTTTCGTTGCCAATCCACCGTCACCTGTAAGTCCTTTCACTCCTGTTCCGGCCACCGTACGCACTGTTTGAGTCTTTGGTGAATATTCGATCACTCGGTGATTTTCCACTTCTGTGATATACATCGCTCCGCCGGGCCCAACCTCCACGCCAAACGGTTGACCAATATTAATCTCGGTAGCAACTCCAGCAGCTCCGTTATTTTCTTTACTTCCGGTACCGATAGGCGAATCAATCGTCTCCTCAGCTACCAAAGGACTTATCAATAAGAATAGAAAGCAAGCCGTCAATGTACGGTTCATCAATGTACGATTCATAGTACGTTCTCCTTATGTTTCACTGCATTGTACTGCATCGATCACCGGGCAACCGTAGTGATATCGAGCTAGTCCATACTTGAGTTTGCATATCAAGAGTGCTAGGTTGGAAACTTAGCCTTATTCAACCAAATAGAGAAAGTAAACACATGGCTGTAACGCAGGAAGTACTGGATAAACTAATCGAATTTGATTCACCAACCATCTGTAATGTGATCGAACTGTTTGAAGTTCGTCCTCGCAACACCGGTTACATGGACGGTCGAATTAAAGCTAATTTCCCCGAACTTAAACCGATGATTGGTTACGCCAGCACAGCTTGTTTCCGTTCCGACGCTCCGCCAGCCGGTGGGGACGCTTACGGAAGTCTGCAGGCGCAACTTGCTCAGTTTGAAGAGTTACCGGGTCCAGCCGTTGTCGTCTTTGAGGACATCGATGATCCGGCGGTTTCAGCCGTTTTTGGTGAAGTCATGTGTAGCACCTATCAAGCTTACGGCTCGACAGGTTTAGTTACCAACGGTGGGGGCCGCGACCTGGAACAGGTACAAGCGCTTGGCTATCCCGTGTTTACCGGAAATACGATCGTCTCACACGGTTACTGCCATATGCTGCACCTTGGATTGCCTGTCCGAGTTGGTGGATTGATGGTCAATCAGGGAGATCTTTTACATGGGGATGCCAATGGTATCACCAACATTCCCATTGATCTGGTTAACGAAATTGCCGACATCACTCCGGAATTCCTGGCAGCTGAAGACATCATCATGGATTATGTGAAATCTGATGAAGAGAAAACCGTCGCTGGATTTACCGAGCGTCGGTTAGAATTCCAGGATGTCGTAGCGAAGTTGAAAGCTCGGGTTACTCGCGCTTCGTAATTCGCCGACTCCCATTCCCAGTTCGCCTTCGTATCAGCGAGTAAGACCATGACGCCAGCAGAAGTTTTAAGGTTATGTCGCGAGCATGACGTGAAAGCCGTCGACTTACGGTTTGTGGATCTGCTAGGAACATGGCACCATACGACGATTCCAGTTAAAAAGCTGGATGAAGACGTATTCGAAGACGGACTGGGGTTCGACGGATCAAGTATACGGGGCTGGCAATCCATTAACGAGAGTGACATGTTAATGTTGCCTCAGGCGAACACGGCGTTCGTCGATCCATTTACAGAATTGCCTACTTTAAACCTGATTTGTAATATTCAAGATCCGATCACCGGGGAGGACTACGCCAAGGACCCTCGCCACGTTGCCAGTAAAGCGGCCAACTACCTCACCGCCACAGGTATCGCGGACACCGCTTATTTCGGCCCCGAAGCTGAATTCTTTATCTTTGATGACATTCGATATAAGCAATCTTCGAACGAAGCTTTTTTTGCAATCGATTCAGTAGAAGCTGAATGGAATTCTGGTCGTGATGAAGGTCCCAATCTGGGAAACAAGGTCCGTCATAAAGGTGGTTATTTCCCCGTGCCGCCGACCGATCACCTAATGGACATTCGCAATGAGATGATGCGCACCATGATCCGTTGTGGACTGGATGTGGAATGCCAACATCATGAAGTGGGTACGGCCGGCCAGGCAGAAATTGACTTGAAATATGACCAATTGGTTACCATGGCGGATCAAGTCATGATCTACAAGTACGTCGTCCGTAATGTCGCTCAGGCTCACAATAAAACTGCAACGTTCATGCCCAAGCCCATACTCGGCGACAACGGATCCGGCATGCATACCCATCTATCACTATGGAAAGAAGAGGAACCACTGTTTGCAGGGACAGGCTATGCCGGATTAAGCGATACAGCGTTACACGCCATCGGCGGGATACTGCGACACGCCGGAGCGATCTTGGCGTTCACCAATCCAACGATAAACAGCTACAAACGACTGGTTCCCGGATATGAAGCTCCGGTCAATTTAGCCTATTCTCAGCGCAATCGTTCAGCTGCTTGTCGCATCCCGATGTATAGCAATAGCCCCAAGGTAAAACGGATCGAATTCCGGTGTCCTGATCCAAGCTGTAATCCTTATCTTGCATTTGCAGCGATTCTGATGGCGGCTATCGACGGGATTCAGAATAAATTGTCTCCGGGCGAACCACTCGACGCCGATATTTATTCGCTCTCAGCCGAGGATGCCACGGAGGTTCAGCAGACGCCGGCCAGTCTCGAGCAATCGTTGTTAGCACTCAAAGAAGATCATGACTTCCTGCTACGAGACGATGTATTTACATCCGACCTGATCGAAACATGGATTAGCTACAAGATGGAGCAGGAAGTGCAAGCGATCCAGTTGCGACCCCATCCATACGAATTCAGTCTGTACTATGATTGCTAACGCCGGATTGCTAACGCCGGATTGCTAACGCCGGATTG
>CETM01005011.1_pt1 | contig 18490 bp, 11 predicted proteins | sample 361451 | NCBI WGS metagenome assembly CETM01 (sample SAMEA2622690, study PRJEB7988) | marine metagenome | isolation source: saline water (ENVO:00002010), including
TTGGATAAAATATGCATGGATAAACAAATATATGATGTGATAATTATTGGAGGAGGTGTAATAGGAGTATCAATTGCTTATAAATTGTCTCAAAATGGCGTTAAATGTGCAATTATTGAGAAAAATCAATTGGGCAGCGGTGCGACAAATGCAGCTGCAGGTGTTATATCTCCGTTGTTTTACGGAAGTGATAAAAGCAATTCTCCAATGAGAAAAATGAGAGAATTAAGTTATGAAATGTTTTTGCATTTGGACAATGAGTTTGAAGAATTAGATATAGAATCACCGTTTAACAAAACTGGAATATTTAGAACAGCTTTTAATCAATCTGAGTTGCAATTGTTGATTGAACTTGCGAGTAAAACTTCTAAGTTGGGTGTAAAATCCGAGCTTATATCAGACAGAGCACAAAAAAAGGAATTAGGCTTTTTAAATCCAGATATTCTTGGAGGTATGTATTTTCCTGATGAAGGTTATGTAGACGGAATAGATTTTGTAAATAAGTTTAGAATAGCTATTTTGAAAATGAATTCAGATATATTTGAAAATGAAGAATTTGTTGACTTTGAGATTCTAGATGATGAAATTAAACAAATAAAAACTAAACAAAATGTTTTTCACGGCAATACTTTAATTTTTGCCACGGGTTCAGAAAATATTTTGAGTAAATATAATATTTCTAATGATCTGATTATAGATCCGGTAAGAGGGCAATATATTTTAGTTAGAACACAAGACTTTGATTTACCATATACTATTGGAGATGGAACTTACGGACAGATTGACGATGGCCCGCAGACTCAGGGATATTTAGTACCAAGAAATAATGGAGTCATATATATAGGAGCCTCTAAGCATAGTAATAAAAATGATTTGAATTTGGATCTTAATGGAATTGAATTTTGTTTGGCAGTTGCAAAAAAATATTTGAACAATATAAATAATTTGGAATTTATTTCTGCTGGAGCTGGTATACGTCCACAATCAAAAATTGGCGTCCCAATAATTAAAAAAATATTTGATAAAGATAATATACTTTTTGTTTCAGGGCATTATACTCAAGGGATGATGTTGTCATTAGGAACCGCAGAAATTGTTAAAAATTATTTGTTAAATTTGGATCAAGAATTATTTGATTTGTTTAATGGTATGAACGAATGAGCTCAAATACCAAAATATACTCTAACTTAAGGATTTATGATCATAATACAAACCTCCCGATAAAAAAAACTATTTACGTTGAAGATGGATTAATATCAAAAATATCAGATGAAGTTTTATTTCAAGATCAATATGTAATTGATTGTAATAATTCATTTTTAATACCTGGTTTTGTTGACGGTCATGGACATGTGGCACACATGGGGAAGACTCAATTTGAAGTGGATTTGTCTGAATGTAATTCAGAAGAAGATGCAATACAAAAAATATATGAATTTTATGAGAACAACAAATCTTTAAAAATAATATTTGGTAGTGGGTGGAACCAAGAAGATTGGGATGCTAAAACCTTACCGAATAATGAAAAATTAAGTTTAAAATTTCCAAATATCCCTGTGATTATGGCTAGAGTTGACGCTCACGCATTATGGGTCAATAAAAAAACACTTGAAGAAGCAGGTATTAATACTGACACTCCTAGTCCTGATGGAGGTGATATTTTAATTGAAGATGGTAAATTGACAGGTATTTTAGTTGATAAAGCACAAAGATTAGTAAATAAAATAATACCTTCAGAAACATTAGAAGATGTTAAAAAATGGATATTAAAAGCCCAAGAAATTTGTTTGTCTAATGGGATTACAGAGGTTCACGATGCTGGCATAAGTTTAATTCAATATAACGCTTATTTGTCTTTGTTAAAAGAAAATAAGTTAAAGATGAGAATATATGCGATGGCAAATCAAGAATTGTTCGAAAAAGGGATAAGTAAACAACAAAAAGATCTTTTTGAACTAAGAAGTATTAAATTGGTTTCTGATGGCGCTCTCGGATCAAGAGGTGCTGCACTAATTGAAAAATATAGTGATTATGATACTAAAGGGATTCTGATTTTAGATAAAAGCAAATTGAAAAATTTATTTGTTAAAGCTTTTAATGAAGATTTTCAGGTGTGCATTCATGCAATAGGAGATAAAGCAAATAAAGAAGTTCTTGAAGCTCTTGAAACAAAAGAAGTTATAGATGTCATTCCAGATGATCATAGAACCAGAATTGAGCATGCACAAATAATAAAAGAAGATGATATTAAAAAATTTTTTAACAATAAAGTGATTGCAAGTATACAACCAGTTCATTGTATATCAGATATGTATATGGCAGAGGTAAGATTAGGTTCAAGGGTTAATGATTCGTATTTATGGAGATCCTTGTTAGAAAATAAAATTAAATTAATGGGAGGATCAGATTTCCCAGTAGAAGATTGCTCTCCTATAATTGGAATTCATGCTGCCGTTAATAGGCAAAAATTAAATTTTTTACCTACTAATGGTTGGCAACTAAAAGAGAAGGTTAATATAAAAGAAGCGGTAGATATGTTTACTAAAGATGCTGCATATGGGTCATTTAAAGAAAATATGAAAGGAGAAATCAAAAAAGGGTTTGTTGCAGATTTCACACTTCTGGATCAAAATATATTTGAAATTGATTCAACTGAAATTTTGAACACTAAAATTTTAGGTACAGTAGTAAAAGGTGATTTGATGTATAAAAATTTTTAATTATCTAAATGTAAATCCTTTGCCAAGTCTACAATCACGTCTGTAGCAGTATCAAAATTCATTTCACTAGTATTAAGTACAGCGTGGTAATTAAATCTGTTATCAGGATCATCTATATTAAAGAACTTTTTAAAGTATTGAACTCTAGCTTTGTCTCTGTTCTCCATTAATTCTTTAGCTTTTTCATGATCTACATTTTCAAAAGATGCAATCCTTGATATTCTGTCTTCTTGCTCAGCAATCAATCCAACTCTTAAAACTTTTGGATGGTTTTTAAGAATTATATTAGCACCTCTCCCGACTATTACAATACTTCCTAATTCTGCTAACTGTAAGACTGTTTGTTGGACTCCTTTTGAATAATCTACATCATTCAAATGATATTTATCAGTATTTTCTTCTGAATTCAAATCTTCAAATTCATGGGTTAGGAATGCAGCAGCTCCAGGACCAAAATGAGGGTCACCAACAGCTCCGGAAAATGCAGATTTCTCTAATATATTAGAAACTTTTTGTAATATAGATTCGGTAAAGGAAGAAGGTTTCTCTTCCTTTCTTGTAAACAATTCTATGTCCATTCCGCTTTGTAAAGCAGCTTGTTTGATGATGTCTTTGTCGACGTAATCAATATTAAGTTTTTTTGCTACCTTAGGTCCTATTATTCGGCCTCCGCCTGCTGTAAGTCCACCTAGTGCAATTACTGGCATATTAATTCCTAAAATTAATTAAATAATACTTAATTATTATATCATTTTTTCATATTGATATGTTTTTTTAAAAATTTACTAGTCAAAGATCGGTTTTCTTTTAATAAATTTTGGATATTTCCTTCATAGATTATGTCACCACCTTCGTCTCCGGCTCCAGGCCCCAAATCAATTATCCAGTCTGCTGATTTTATTATATCTAAATGATGCTCAATTATTAAAACTGTATTTCCAGAATCTACTAATTGTTGTAAGACTTCTATGAGCATATTGCAATCTTGGAATGACAACCCTGTTGTTGGCTCATCTAAAATATACATAGTTTTTCCTGTCGATCTTTTAGATAATTCAGAGGATAATTTTATTCTTTGAGCTTCTCCTCCGCTTAATTGTGTTGCGGGTTGTCCTAGTTTGATATAACCAAGCCCTACATTTTGTAAAGTTTTGAGTTTTCTATTTATTGAAGGAATGTTTTCAAAAAATATTAATGCTTCATCAACACTCATTGATAGTACATCAAATATATTTTTACCTCTGATTCTTATTTCTAAAGCTTCTCGATTATATCTTTGCCCTTTACATACATCACATGTTATCGATATGTCTGGTAAAAATTGCATTTCTATATTTATTGATCCATCTCCAGAGCAATTTTCACATCGACCCCCTTTTACATTAAAAGAAAATCTTCCAGGTTTATATCCTCTCGATTTTGATTCTGGTAGATTTGAAAAAAGTTCTCTTATAAATGTGAATGTCCCAGTGTAAGTTGCAGGATTGCTTCTAGGCGTTCTACCGATAGGTGATTGGTCAATATTTATTATTTTATCAATATTTTCTGATCCCTCAATTGATTTAAATTGTCCTGGCTTATGTTTTGATCTATTAATTTTTTGTGCAAGAGCTTTATATATTATTTCGTTAACTAGTGTGCTCTTACCAGAACCGGATACCCCTGATACTACAACAAATAATCCGATGGGAATTTTAAGAGTAATATTTCTTAAATTGTTTTCGGATGCATTATTAATTTTTATATACTTAGAACGATTTTGTTTTCTGTTTTTATGGTTATCGATAATTAATTTATTTGATAAGTAGGCACCAGTTATCGATTTTTTTGATTTTATGATTTGGTTTAAACTTCCTTGAATTATGATATCACCACCAAATTCGCCTGCCCCGGGACCCATGTCAATTATATGATCTGCTGATCTGATGATGGATTCATCATGCTCAACCACTATTATAGAATTACCTAAATCACGTAATTTTTTTAAAGTATTGATTAACATTTCGTCATCAGCTGCATGTAATCCAATCGACGGTTCATCGCAAACATATATAACCCCAGTAAGGCCGGATCCAATTTGTGTTGCTAATTTTATTCTCTGAGCTTCTCCCCCGCTCAACGTGCCCGACGATCTTGAAAGAGATAAATACTTTAAACCTATTCCTAATAAAAATTCTAATCTCGAATTGATTTCATTTATTAATCTTTCTCCAATCAAAATTTCTCTATTTGAAAGGTGGTTTTTGGATTTGTTATTTGAAATATTTTGTATCCAATTTTGTAAATCCGAGATATTCATAAGTGTTAGGTCAATTATATTTTTATCAAGAATTTTTATACTTAAAGATTCTTTTTGCAATCTTAATCCATTACAATTTGTACAAATTTCTTTTGACATATATTTTTCAATATCATCTCTTGCATAATCAGAATTTGTTTGGCTATGTCGTCTGTTTAAATTATTTAATAAACCTTCAAATGGCTTGTGATATGTTTGTCTACCAAATCTTTTGGATGTGTAATTGAAATTTAGAGAGTCTTGTTTTGATCCGTTAAAAATAATATCTAAATGAATAGACTTTAATTTGTTGATAGGTGTACTTAATGAAAAACCGAAATTATCGGATAAAGATTCTAATATGCCTTTATATATATTTGCATATCTTCCGGATCTGAACCATGGAGCTATAGCTCCGTCATTAATACTAATTTCTTGATTTGGGATGATCAAAGACGGGTCAGCTTTTAATGAATGACCGATCCCTGAACAAGCTTTACATGCACCTTTAGGGCTATTAAAACTAAAATTTCTTGGTTCAATTTCTTCAAGGCTTATATTGCAATCTGGACAAGAAAAATTTTCAGAGAACTTTAATTCTGGGTTACTATCAATTGCAATAACTGTAAGCCCATTTGATAGTTTCAGAGAAGTTTCAACAGAATTTGTAAGTCTATCTTTATCAATAGATTCGTTCATTATTAATCTATCAACAACTATATCAATTGTATGCCATTTGTTTTTGTCTAAATCTATTTCATTTGAAAGTTCTTTTATTTCACCGTTTATTCTAGCTCTAACAAAACCTGATTTTTTTGTCATGTTAATTATTTCTTTATGCTCTCCTTTTTTATGCCTTATGATTGGTGAAAGGATCATAAATTTACTGTCTTTTGGAATAGACAATATTGAATCTACTATTTGTTGAATTGTTTGCTTTACAATTTTTTGACCACAGTTTATACAATGAGGCACTCCTATGCGCGCAAACAATATTCTAAGATAGTCATAAATTTCTGTTGTTGTACCAACGGTAGATCTTGGATTTTTAGATATTCCTCTTTGATCAATTGATATTGCAGGAGATAATCCTTCGATATAATCTACATTAGGTTTTTCTAAATTACCTAAAAATTGTCTAGCATACGCAGATAGCGATTCAACATATCTCCTTCTTCCTTCTGCATAAATAGTATCAAAAGCCAAAGAACTCTTACCTGAGCCGGATAACCCAGTGATAACTACAAATTTTTCACGAGGAATATTGATGTCTATATTTTTGAGGTTATGTTCTTTTGCACCTCTAATTATTATGTTTTTTGAATTCACAATTGATTATTTAGAATAATTAATAGTTCAATTTTATCAAAATAGTTGTAATAAATAATATAAAGATTACTTTTTATCTAAGTTGTAATTTGGAAATAAGATAACAATTGATATAATGTCCTTTTACAAAATTATGAATATTTGAAAATGGAGAGATGGCCGAGTGGTTTAAGGCGCTGGTCTTGAAAACCAGTATAATTTTACGATTATCGTGGGTTCGAATCCCACTCTCTCCGATCATAGGTGTGTAATTTGAAAATACATGAGTATCAGTCTAAAAAATTATTGAATGAATTTGGCGTTCCTGTACCAAAAAGTACGATTGCCACTGATAAAGTGAGTTTATTGGAAAACTTTCACGATTTTCAATCTAAAGCAGTTTTAAAAGTTCAGGTACACGCTGGAGGTAGAGGTAAAGCAGGAGGAGTTAAATTAGTAGATAACTCTGAAGATGCTGTTAAATTTGCAGATAAATTTTTTGGTAATTTATTTCAAACATTTCAAACTGGTGATGAATCTGTTGTTGTAAATAAAATTCTTGTGGAAGAAGCAAGTAATATAGTTTCAGAAATGTATTTAGCTTTACTAGTGGATGGCAGTAATCAATCTATAAATATCATTGCCAGTCCTGAAGGTGGAACAGATATAGAGGAAGTCGCTTCTAAAAATCCAGAAAAAATATTTAGTCTTCCTGTTAATACAATTTTAGGTCCAACCGATTTTCATATTAGAGAAATTTTAGACTTTCTTAATCTAGATAAAACACTTTTTTCTCAGTTTAATAAAATTATAAGAGGGTTGTATAAGCTGTATTTAGATAAAGATTGTTCTTTAATTGAAATTAATCCGTTAATTTTGAATGATAAAAATGAAATAATTGCTTTAGACGCAAAAATAACTTTCGATGAGGATGCTTTATTCAGAAATAAAGATATTTCCGAATTAAGAGATTTAAGTCAAGAAAATGAAGTTGAAATCAAAGCAGCTGAACTAGGTATAAAATATGTGCAATTGAAAGGAAGTGTTGGATGTATTGTAAATGGAGCTGGTTTGGCAATGGCTACTATGGATGTCATACAATCTGCAGGATTAAATCCTGCAAACTTTTTAGACATAGGCGGAGGGGCTGATGAAGATAAAGTTTCAAAAGCTATGTCCGCTGTTTTATCAGATGATAATGTGAAAATTGTATTGGTCAATCTTTTTGGGGGGATTTTGAGGTGTGATGTTGCTGCCCGTGGATTTATTTTAGCACTTCAAGATTCGAATGGGACTCCTCCAAAATTAATTATTAGAATGCAGGGTACAAATAGTGAAGAAGGTAAAAGAATATTAAGTAATACAAAATATAATATATCTTTTGCAGAAAATTTAGACCAAATTTCACAAATATTATCTAAAGAGGAGTAAATTTTGTCTTTAAAGATTGATGACAATACCAAAGTAATCGTTCAAGGTATAACAGGAAAAGAAGGAGGATTTCATGCTCTTAGATGTATCGAGTATGGAACAAATATTGTAGCAGGTGTCACTCCGGGACGAGGGGGACAAATGTTTAATGATACTATAAAAGTTTATGATTCAATGAAAGAAGCTTCACATGAGACTGGCGCAAATACTTCTTTAATTTTTGTTCCGGCTCCATTTGCTCCCGATGCTATTTTAGAGTCTATCTATTCAGGAATCAAAACTGTTATATGTATTACTGAAGGCATTCCAGTTAATGAAATGATTAAAATTTATAAAATTGCAAATGATCTTGGAGTTACTTTAATTGGTCCTAATTGTCCTGGATTAATAAATCCTGCACAAAAATGCAAAATAGGAATAATGCCAGGAGATATATTTATGCCAGGTAGAATAGGAGTAGTTTCAAGAAGTGGTACTTTAACTTATGAGGCAGTTGATCAATTGACTAAAAGTGGTATCGGACAATCTTTATGTGTAGGAATAGGTGGAGATCCAATTGTTGGAACAACATTTATTAATGTTTTAGATTATTTTATTCAAGATGAAGAAACTGATGGCATAGTTTTTATTGGTGAAATAGGTGGTACAAAAGAACAGGAAGCAGCTGAATATTTAAAAAGCATAAATAATACTAAACCGATTGCAGCTTTAATAGTTGGTGCTAGTGCACCTGAAGGCAAAAGAATGGGACATGCAGGCGCAGTTATTAGTGGTGATTCCGGAAAAGCAGAGTCAAAGATGTTCGCCCTTAAAGAAGCAGGTTGTGAAATTGTAATTCATCCAGGCCAAATAGCAGATACTTTAAAAAAAATTATTTGATTAGTATGGGGAAGGAGAGACTCGAACTCTCACGTTCTATGAACACTTGATCCTAAGTCAAGCGCGTCTACCAATTCCGCCACTTCCCCTTGTTTAATTTTGTGATTCAATTATATTAATTTGTTGATTGGAATTAATATTTTTGAGTATTTGAGTAATTCCACTAGGCCATATTACAGTAATTTTATCTATTATTTCAATATCTCCTAACCCAAATTCTAAATTTATTGAATTCATCGATAAATAACTTGAGCCAGCTCTTACTTCTTGCATTTGTATAGATTTGTTATTATTAGTATCTTTACTTTCTATAAAGACTTTAGCTCCTACTCCATCTGAGTTACTACCTGTTTTATCAATGCCTTGTCTCCCTGTAAGTTTAATATTTATCCAATTATTATTACCTCCTCCATTAATCCACACAAAGAATGGTCCTGGAGCATCATCTAGAGTACCAGACCAAACTGGACCACTGCTATTTGTACCTATTAAATCAACATATCCATCTCCATTCAAATCTCCGTGAGCTAATCCTTTACCATTTTCATGGTATTTAGTGTGGACTTTATATTTTAAATTATATTTCTCATCAGGGATTTCATTTGGTTTTAAATTTGAAAAATATTTATTGTAATTGATTCCCTGTATGTCAAGAAGTTGAGCTCTTACTGTTATATCTTCATACTTTAAATCAGGTAATCCCATTAACATTCTGCCTGCTGAAGGATATATATTACCACCAGGACCCTCACCTCTACCTACTTCAGATCCAAGCCAATATAAATCTTTTATTGTGTCGTTATTGAAATCAAAAGCTGTAACGCCGTACCCAAAATCATATGCCCCTAAGCCTTTAGGTATTTTTGCTTCTTTTTTGATACTTTTAATAGTAGCTTCAGCAGGCAGATAAGGAGATGCTATAACGTGAATCTTTTCTGCTTTGTTTTCAAAAGAGTTGTTATTTTTTTGATTTATTAAAAATAAATGTAAACAAGATCCCAGTTCATGTAGCTCATGATATTTGCAATCTCCACCAGGTTTAATTGTAGGGCTGTTTATTCCACTTCTTTCAATTCTTTGATGCGGACCTGCGTTGGTTATAAATACATCCTCAATTAAATCATTGTTAAAATCAGATACAGCAAAGCCCATCCAGTTTCCTATTATATTTAAATTGAGTTCTTTACTAATATGATTAAATAATATTTTTTCTTTTGAAGAATCATTTCTATACACATGCAGTTGATCTCCATCACTTGCTACCCATAAATCTTGATCTCCATCACCATCATGATCAAAAAATACTGCAGCATGAGTTGGACCTGTGGGATCTCCGACGAGATTAGAATTTTTATCTTTTACCAAAGGATTAAACCCCATATATTCTTTACCACTTTGGTCGCTAAAATATATCCCTTTTCCTTCTGGATTTAGCATTATTACCTCTGGTCCATGGACTCCGGCTTCTTTAGATATTTCTTTAAATGTTTCGTTACCATTATTTTGGTATAGGAGGTTGTAATGGCCTGGATGTGATGGCCAAAAAAGACTCGACATAAAAAAATCTTCATCAATTAGATTTGTAACATATATATCTAAATATCCATCATTATTTATATCAGCGCATATCACACTGCTAGCAGATCTGTAATTTAAATTATTACCAAATGCCGACTTGGTAATATCTTTGAATTTTCCGTTTTTCAAATTTAGATATAATCTGTCTTCTGTGCCAATAAATTTTTTACTATCTTGCAAAGATCTAAAATCTAGTCCGTCACCATTGAATCCTTTTCCTCCAATATATAAATCTTGGTATCCATCGTTATTTATATCACATGCTACAGCGCCACTTGCATTGAAATTTTTATCACCTAAGCCTGCATCAATTGAAATATCTGTAAATTTATTTTGACCGTCATTTTGATATAAAAAATTAGAATATTCATTGCCGTTTGTTACTAGAAAATCCATGTCACTATCTCTGTCGAAATCAAATATTACTACTCCTGGTCTATAATTCCAAACTTCTGTATTTCCATTGAAATGTTCGTATGTTAATTGATTAAATGGTTTAAATTCGTAATTATCAGAATTTTGATTTTTTGTATAAGATGATGAATTTATATTATTATTGTTTAAGTTATTTGCTGAATCATTGTTAAATGTTGTTTGTTTTATTATTGGTTCATTGTCTGTAAGTTTTATTCCCAAACTCATATTATTACCAGACATGAAAATAGAAATTGATCCAGTTATTACACCCAAAATCCAAATTAAACAAGCATAGTAAAAAATAGATCTTTTGGGAAGAACCTTTCCTAATCCCCAAAATGTAATTGGACCACCTGATGCGGCTGTGAATAATAACGTTGACGCCGGGGCTATCCCCATTCCTAGTAAAAGTAATGTTACGACTAAAGGAATTTCAAATAACAGAGGAACATTAATTAGAACGCCTATAGTGCTAGCAATGATTACTCCTTTAAAATTATTTCCTAAGTATTCATTGATGGTTTCGGCAGATAGAAATTGAATGATTAAACCAGCTATAAATCCTGCTATTATCATTATTGGACCTAGTTTAATTACATTTGATTTTGTTATATCGAAAAAATCTTTCAATCCCTCTTTGATGGATTTGGTAAAGGAAATGTTTTTTTCTATAGATAAGGAAGGAATAGTATTGGGAATTTCATTTTTTTGATTTATTCCGTATGTTAATCGAGAGATTATAGGTCCAAATAAAAATACACTTATTGCGCCTGCTATAATTCTATTCCAACCTAATTCAGAACTAAATATTGTAAAAATCATTATTATTGATAAGAAATTTAATGTAGAGGATCCTTGAGCTAAAGCAATTACAGATTCTAGGGAAGACCCTTTATTTTTTAGTGAATTTACAACAGGAACAATGCAGGCAGAACATAAATTTAGTGCGGGAGCAATGATATAACCTCTTATTGCCCCTTTGATTCCTGGTTCGAAAAATCTTGTATTTTCTTTTCTTGGAAAAATAAAAGATTCTACAATTCCTGCAATGACAAAAGCAAAAATCATTCCTAATAAAACTAACTCTAAGTATTCGAAAGAAAAATTAATCCACCTAGAAATAAGAGTTGCATCAGGATCGCCTCCAACACAAAAACCTTGAAAACACTCTCCTTTTCTTGATGCAGCCGTAAATAATTCCTCTTTAATAGTTCCCAACTTTTGGAACCTGTTTAAAAAGAAAAACAAAGGTGTAGAAATCAGGATTAATATTATGCCAATTAATCTTTTTTTGTGTATATTAATATTTAAATTCAAAAGTTTCATATGTCTTATAAGCAATTTACATATTTATTAGTAATTTCGTCTGTAATTATTATTTTTTTATTTGGATTAAATTTTAGTTTAAATTACTTTAACATTTCTGATAAAGGTTTTGTCTTAGATAGTATTAATTCATATTGCGAAAAATTAAAAAATAGCTCGAATAAGTATGTAGGAACTAATCAAAGTAAGATTTGGGAAACAAAAATCAAAAATGCAAAAGATGAATATAATTCGTGGATTGCAAATATAGGATTAGCTAATTCTGAGTTAAGATTGGGGAATTTTGAGAATTCCAGAAAAATTATAAATAAATTTTTACAAAAAAATAATTTAGCTAGGATGGACGAAGTTTCAAAGATTGTAACACTCGAAACTGCAGCTTTGATATATCTTAAATCTGCAGAGTATGAAAATTGTGTAATACCTGGCGGATCTATAATTTGTCAGTTACCAATTGATCAAAATTATGTCCACCAAAAAACAAATTACTCAAAAGAAGCTTTAAATATTTTGAGTGAATTAATCTTAATTGACCCTGAAAACATTAAAGCAAAATGGTTACTAAATGTTACTCACATGAACCTTGGGTCATATCCTGATTTAGTTGATAGAGATTTACTTATTGATATTACTAATACTAAAAATTCTAATAATAAAATTAAATTTAAAGATATATCTGTAAATTTAGGAATCTATAATGTTGATTTGGCTGGTGGAGTGATATTTGATGATTTTAATAACGACGGATTTTCAGATATTATTACATCTTCTTGGAATCCATGTACTTCGATGAAATTTTATTTAAATAGAGGAATTGAGGGCTTTGTAGAAATAACAAATGAATCAAATTTGAATAAACAATTGGGCGGTTTAAACATAGTAAGTACAGATTATAATAATGATGGTTATATAGATATATATATTATGAGAGGTGGATGGCTTTCTGAAGAAGGAGAAATGATAAATACTTTGTTACGAAATAATAAAGATTTGACTTTTACAGATGTTACTGAGGAAGTTGGTTTGCTGAATTATGCTTACCCATCACAATCAGCAGCTTGGGGAGATTATGATAATGATGGAGATTTAGATTTGTTTAGTTGTAATGAATCTGAAATTGATGAAAATCAAATTCCTAAATATCCTAGCCAATTATTTATTAATGAAAATAATAAATTTGTGGATGTTTCTGGAATTTTGTCGCCGCAAAATAATAGATATTGTAAATCTGCGGATTGGGGAGATTACAACAATGATGGCTACATAGATTTATTTGTTTCAAATTATGCAGGTGGAAATAGATTGTATAAAAATTTTGGAAACAATAAATTCGTTGACATTGCTACTGAATTAGAAATTACTAATCCTTACTATAGTTTCACTTCTTGGTTTTGGGATTATGACAATGATGGGGATTTGGATATTTTATCTTCTGGATATGAGTACGGTATAGTAAAATCTATTAAAAGTTATCAGGGATACATCGATGAAGATTATTCAATAAAAATATTTACTAATGATGGGAAAGGAAGATTTGAAGAAAATTCAAAAAAATTAAATTTGAATAAAGTGCACTCTGTTATGGGTGGTAATTATGGTGATTTAAACAACGATGGATATGAAGATATTTATTTTGGTACGGGGTACCCATATATAGATTCAATTATCCCAAATGCATTTTATATAAATAATAAAGGATTGAATTTTATAGATGAAACACATTCTTATGGTTTAGGGCATTTACAAAAAGGACATGGTATAGGTTTTGCAGATTTTGATCTTGATGGTGATTTAGATATATTTGAGCAAATGGGGGGATTTTATTTGTCTGATGGGTTTACTAATTTGTTATACGAGAATCCTGGTAATAGTAATAATTGGATTGGAATCATATTAAAGAGAAGTAATGAAAAAACAATTGTAGGGACAACAATCTCACTAAATTGCGGAAATGAAATAACCTATAATTCAACCGTTGATAATGGAGGCAGTTTTGGTTCATCTTCATTTATCCAAACTTTAGGATTAAATACTTGTGATAATATTGTTGATTTAGAAATTATTTGGGCTAGCACTAATAATTCTCAAAATTTCAAGAATGTACCAGTAAATAAATATATACTGATTAGAGAGTTTGAAGATAGTTACAAAAACATACAATTTAAAGTAGGAGAGACAATTGAATGAAAATGATATGTATTCAATGATAGATAATGAGCCATGGACCCCAACTCCGTTGTTAAAAGCTAATGTATTAAGTGATTTGTTAAATGCTGATATTTGGTTGAAAAGAGAAGATTGTACACCGGTTAAATCATTTAAAATCAGAGGTGCTCTTAGCGTAATAGGAGACATAGCTAAATCTGATAAAAATGTGAAAAAAATTGTCGCGGCTTCTGCAGGTAATTATGGATTAGCAATAGCTGAGGCATGTAAAAGAAATAAAATTGATTCTGTTATTTTTGTACCTGAAGATGCGAATATATCTAAAGTTGAACGTATAAAATTGTCTGGATCAGAAGTGGTAAAAATTGGAAGAGATTTTGATGATGCCAAGTTAAATGCAAAAAAATATGCAGAAGATACAGATTTATTATTTTTAGAAGATGGTAAATTACCAGGAATGCATATAGGTGCAGAAACAATAGGTACTGAAATAGTAGACTCTAACTTTGATTATGTTTTTGTTCCTATCGGAAATGGATCTTTAATTTCAGGAATTGGCAAAGCGATTAAAGATAAAAATAAAGATACAAAAATCATAGGATTAGTCCCTTCTGAGTCACCATCTATGTTTTTAGCTTTAAATAATAAGGATTATGAAAATCAAACTGCTGATACTATTGCTGATGGTTTATCAGTTAGGGTGCCAGTATTAGATTCTGTAAATCGAGTCAAAGAATTTATTGATGATGTATTACTTGTTGAAGAAACATTACTAATTAGATCAATGAAATCATTTATAGATTATGAAAACATGCTAGTAGAACCTTCTTCAGCTATAACGTTGGCTGGATTTTTCGAATACCGTGACAAATTTCCTGATTTATCTAAAATTTGCTTTGTAATCACAGGAAGTTTAGTTGACCCACGAATGGTTGATGAGATTATTTCTCAAGAGGGATTGATATGAATAATTCATGGGTATTGAATAGAAGGCCAATAGGTTATCCAAAAGAAAGTGATTTTAAATGGATTGAAAGCCCATTACCTGAACTTGATGAAGGTGAAATTTTAATAGAAGCTCACTATTTATCACTTGATCCTTATATGAGAGGAAGGATGAATGATTCCAAATCTTATGCACCTTCAATAAAGCTTGGAGGAGTTATTACAGGAGAAGTAGTGGGTAAAGTAATTAAAAGCAAAAGTAAATTATTTAATGAAGGAGATTATGCAACTGCACATATAGGATGGCAAAAATATGGAAAAATTGATGCAATCAATGCAAGGAAAATTGATTCAACATTAGCACCTATTTCAACTTCTTTAGGAATTTTAGGAATGCCTGGGCTAACCGCATATTTTGGATTTTTAGATGTGTGTTCTCCAAAACCTGGAGATACAGTTGTAGTATCAGCATCATCTGGAGCTGTGGGAGCAATAGTTGGACAAATCGCAAAATTGATGGGATGTAAAGTTATTGGAATAGCAGGTTCAGATATTAAAACTGATTATTGTTTGTATGAACTAGGATTTGATTTTGTTATAAATTACAAGTCTGATAATATTTTGAGTAAAATTTCTGAGTATGCTCCTTATGGAGTAGATATTTATTTTGACAATGTTGGTGGAGAAATTTCTGATAATGTGATTTCTAATTTGTCAGTTGGGGCAAGAATTGCTGTGTGTGGACAAATTTCTCTCTATAATTTAGAAGAAAATGAAAACGGACCTAGAATAGGAAGTAGCTTATTAATAAACCAAGCATCAATGACAGGATTTTTAGTTTTTCAATTCAAATCAAGATATCAAGAGGGTTTAACTAAATTATCACAATGGTTAATTGAGGGTAAAATTAAATATAAAGAGGATATAGTTTCAGGAATAGAAAACGCTCCTAGTACATTTATAGGTATGATGAAAGGTAAAAATTTTGGTAAATTATTAATAAAGATAGTTTAAGCAAAACCTCCTGGACAATAGTCGAAATCAATTCCAGCTTTATTTGCTATTAATTTTCTTATTATTCCAGCATTTTTTTTCCCCCAACCTTTATTCATTGCTTCAATCATATTTTGTTCAGCAATATTTGCCATATCCATTGGAACATTATTTTCTCTTCCCATTTCGCAAGCTAATTTAACATCTTTTGCTCCCAATTCAAGGAAAAAAGAGTATTCATCTGCTGCAAAATCGTTTTGAGTTGAATTTATCCAATTTTCTAAAGGAGGGTTTTTTCCAGACGCACATTTAGAGATTGCATTAAGAAGTGTTCCCAAATCCATGCCTGCTTTAACTCCAGATGACAGCACTTCTGAAGTGATATTCATTAGCATTGCACTAAAAAGATTATGAGATAATTTACAAATTGTACCACTTCCTGTCGGGCCACAATAAATTACTTTATCACCTATAGCTTCAAAAGCTGAACTGTGTTGATTATATAGATCTTCCTCTCCTCCGACCATAACACACAAATCTCTATCAATTGCTCCAGTAACTCCCCCACTAACAGGGCAGTCCATGAAAGATATATCATGTTTATTGAATTCACTATTTAATTTTTTTACCATAGCCAAAGAATTAGTTGATGAATCAATTACAATTGTATTTTTATTAACTCCACTAAGAATTCCATTTTCGCTAAGTACTACTTTTTCTACATCTTCAGGCATAGGTAAACACATAAATACAAGATCTTTTCCCTGTGCACATTCTTTGGGAGAATCTGCCCAAGAACCTCCGTCTTCTAAAATATCAATTGCTGATTCCTGGTTTAAGTCATTCACAGTGAATTCAGATGCGAATTTTTGAAGATTCTTAGCCATCGGTTTCCCCATATTTCCAACTCCTATCCATCCTATTTTCATAATTTTCTCCTTTTGCTATTTTTACAAACTAAATATACGTAATATTATTTTATAAAATTTCAATTCAAACAAGACCATGAATAAAAAATATTGTAGAAATAATTATTTAATTATGATAAATTATTCGGACAATCGTTGAGAATGATAGGCTAGGCGACTGGGCCTTTGATCCTATCTGGCAACCTAAATGTAAAGGTGCCCCAGATCATACGTGACCTGTTTAAAGGTAAACATTGAGTATGAATCTCTCCTGATTAGGGGAGATTTTTTTTTGGGAGAAAATTATGAAAAGAAAAAATATTAAAATAGAAACAAAATTAATTAGAGAAGGATTGAATAGAACTAATTTTAGTGAAACTAGTGAACCTATTTTTATGACAAGTAGTTATGTATACGATTCTCCGGAACAAGCTGAAGCAAGGTTTAAGGGGGATGATGATGGATTTATTTATTCTAGGTACGGTAATCCTACAGTTAAAGTTTTTGAAGATAGATTAGCTTCTATAGAAGGTGGAGAAAAGTGTTTTGCAACTTCTACAGGGATGGCTGCTGTTTTTTCTTCTATGATGTGTTTTTTGGAACAAGGTGACAAAATAGTTGCATCAAGAGCTCTATTTGGCTCTTGCTATCAAATACTCACCAAAATTTTCCCAAAATATGGTATTAATACAACTTTTGTATCAGGTAAAAACATTGAAGAATGGGAACAGGCTATTGATGATGATACAAAAGCTGTGTTTTTTGAGACACCCTCTAACCCTACTTTAGAAATTATTGATATAGCAGCTGTTTCACAAATAGCTAAAAAAGTTGGAGCAAAAGTTGTAATTGACAATGTTTTTGCTACTCCTATTTTACAAAAACCTCTTCAATTAGGTGTTGATATAGTTGTTTATTCAGGAACTAAACATATTGATGGTCAAGGTAGAGCGCTAGGTGGAGCAATAATTTCTGATAATGAATATTATGAAAAACACTTAAAACCTTATATGAGACATACAGGTGCTTCATTAAGCCCTTTTAATGCGTGGATAATGTTAAAAGGTTTAGAGACATTAAAATTAAGAGTAGAGCATCAATCTGATAGTGCATTAAAATTGGCAGAATATTACCTTAAGCATAAAAAAATTAAGCAAGTTATTTACCCTTCAAAAAATACTCATGATCAATATGATTTGATTAAATCTCAAATGAGTAAAGGGGGAACTTTGTTGACAATGATTTTAGATGGAGGTAAAAAAGAAGTTTTTAAAATGTTAAACAATTTAGAAATTATAGATATTTCTAATAATTTGGGGGATACAAAATCTTTGATTACTCATCCCGCAACTACAACTCATTACTCTTTGGGACAGGAAGGAAGAGAGGAAGCAGGAATTTCTGATGGAATGATTAGATTGTCAGTTGGCTTAGAAAACCCTGAAGATTTAATAGATGATTTGAATAGATCTTTAGATAAAATTTAGGGTGAAGAATGTATAAATCTTCTGATGAAAACAGATCAAATCAATTTTCTAAAC
>CETM01204420.1_pt1 | contig 18468 bp, 21 predicted proteins | sample 361451 | NCBI WGS metagenome assembly CETM01 (sample SAMEA2622690, study PRJEB7988) | marine metagenome | isolation source: saline water (ENVO:00002010), including
CAAGTTCGTTGGGATCTTGTTCAGGATCGTGAACAATTACTTTCAAATTTGTTGACATTTCATCAGAAATTTCTATTAATACGTTATATATTCCGTGTTCTTTGATAGATTCGGTTAACTTAATGTATCTCTCTTCGATTTCAATACCCTTAGATTCTTTAAGAGCTCCACTTATAATATCATGCCCTACTGAACCATATAATTTACCTGTTTGAGCAGAAAGCATAGGTATATTTATTGTAAGATCTTGGATAGATTCAAATATTTTTTTCAAATCTTCCATTTTGGCAATTCTTTCTTTCTCTGCAACTATTTTAATTTTTTCAACCTGCTTTAAGTTTTCATTATTTGCTAAAACAGCAATGTTATAGGGTATTAAATAATTACGAGCATAGCCATTTTTCACTTCTTTGACTTCTCCGCCTAAGGCAACTCCAGGTACGTCTTTTAAAAATAAAACTTTCATGATATCTCCAAAAATTAGGTATTCTTTTAATAAAATATAGAGAAGGGATTATAACATAATATCAATATCAATGAATAATACTTAAAACACAGAATTAAACAAATTGACATATTTTCCACTTAGAATTAAAATTCATTGGTTATATTAATAAAAAGAAGTAATGCTTAGAATAAGGTTATCAAGAACAGGAAGAAAAAATGCTCCTAGTTACAGAATAATAGTTGCTGATCAAAAGGCAGCTAGAGATGGCGCACATGTAGATCGAATTGGTCACTACAATCCTACAACTGATCCAATGACTCTATCCATTGACTCCGAAAAAGCACAGAAGTGGTTAGCAAATGGCGCTCAACCAACTATTAGGGTTACGAAACTTTTTAAAAAAGAGGGAATAATAAAATAATGAAAGATTTACTTGAGTATATAGTAAAAGCTTTAGTTGAAAATCCTGATGAAGTCGAAATAACAGAAGAAGAAGAAGAAGAAGGGAAAATAGTCCTAAAACTTAAAGTTGCTGATGACGATAAAGGTAGAATCATAGGTAAAAAAGGTAGAATTGCTGAATCATTGAGGGCAATTCTTAGAGTTAAGGCTGTAAAAACTGATACACATGTTTATCTAGATATAATCTAGAAACATACTTTCGAGTCATGGAAAATTCAAATAACTATCCAGAACAGATTATAGTTGGTAGTGTTGTAGGTGTCCGTGGAGTAAAAGGTGAATTAAAAGTACGCCCCGAAACAGACAATCCCAAAAGATTCAAACAAAATTCAGAAATTTGGCTAGATGATGTAAAGTACGTCATTGAGAAATCTGAATACAATCCAAAAAAAAACTTAATTTACTTAAACATTGGATTAAATACAAGGAATTCCGCTGAACTCAAAATAGGCAAACTTATAAAAATTCCGATTTCAATGTTACCCGATTTAGATAAAGGTAGTTATTACCATTTTCAAATCATTGGACTAAAAGTAATTGATGAAATGAACAATAAAATCGGTGAAGTTGTTGATATATTACCTAATCAAAACAATGATAATTACGTGATCAAAGATAATCAAAAGAAAGAAATAATTATTCCATCTAAATCTGAATGGATTAAAAAAATAGACATATGCAATAATATAATTGTAATCAAATTACCAGAATACATTTAATTGGAGAAAAATTATGGCAGGTCATTCTAAATGGGCAAACATAAAACATAGAAAAGGAAGAGTAGACGCATCACGTGCAAAGTTGTTTACCAAATTATCACGTGAGATTATAGTGGCAGCTAAAGAAGGAGGCCCTGACACATCTCAAAACCCAAGATTAAGAATGGCCGTACAAAAAGCTAAAGATGGTAATATGCCTAACGATAGAATAAACAAAAATATCGAAAAAGCTACCGGCAAAGGTAAAGACGCTGAACAAATTTTTGAATCTCAATATGAGGGTTATGGTCCGGATGGAACAGGGTTCATCATTAATACGTTAACCGAAAATAAAAATAGAACTATTTCTGCGCTAAGATCAACATTTACTAAATCAGGTGGAAACCTTGCTGAATCTGGAGCAGTTGCTTGGCAATTTGAAGAAAAAGGTTTGATTCTTTTGGACACTAATAATACCGATCAAGAAAACTTAGCTCTTGATGCAATTGATCTAGGAGCAGAAGATGTAAATATATCTGAATCAACACTTGAGGTAATATCTTCTATTTCTCAACTTGAAAATTTAAAAATTAACCTTGAACAAAAGGGTTATGCAATAAACTCATTTGAAATTGCCATGATCCCAAAATCATCCATTCTGCTAGACCATCAAAAATCAGTAAAAATACTTAAGCTTTTAGATGTCCTTAATGATTTAGACGATGTCCAAAAGGTATTTACTAATGCTGATTTTGAAGAAAGTGCATTAAACGAATATGCTGAATCAATATCTTGATATGAGTAATAAAATTTTAAACAACAAAATTACAATAGAAATGGATGGAGTACCTCCTCCTGAAATAAGAGGTAATTCTAGATCACATTATAAAATAACTAGGCATATCAATCGAAAGAGAAGAGAAGCCGCTAAATATTTAGCAATGGATGCAATTCATGAAACAGGAATACAAAGCCTAAAACCTAGAGTTATAGTACATTACCATTTCTATAATACAAGAGAAATTGATTTAGACAACTTGATAATAGGAATGAAATCTTTTTTAGATGGGATTGTTGATTCAGGTTTAATTGAAGATGATTCTCCTTCTAATGTTAAACTAGAAGCAGAGTTTTCATTGTGCAAAAAAAATGAAAAAAAAACATTAATCACAGTATCTGAAATATGATTGAATCACTAACAGGTAAGATAGTAAAAATAGAAAACAATGAGTTGGTTTTACAAATTGGACCGATTAATTTGTTAATACTTGTTCCTGCGTCAGAAAAATATCTTAAATTAAACCAAGGTAATGAGCTAACAATTAAAACAATACTTGATGTAAAAGAAGATAGTTTAAATTTAATCGGATTTTTGGATGATAATGAAAGAAAATTATTCCAAAAATTAATTTCAGTTAAAGGCGTAGGTTTTAAAGTGGCAATTGCGATCCTTTCAACGATTACTATAGAAGACATTATTGAATCCGTAAGTAGTAATAATCACAATATAATCAAACAAGTACCTGGGATAGGAGATAAAACAGCAAAATTAATACTAATTCAACTTCAGGGTCAATTAGATAATATTAGTATGAAAAGTAGCAGTGTCGATTTAGATGTCCAACTGGAAGCAACTAAAGCAGTAGAAGCCCTTGGTTATCAAAACGAAGAAATAAGAAAGATAATTAACTCACTGAACAACTCTAACTTGAAAAATTTGGATACTGAGAGTTTAATCCGAATTATAATAGAAAAAATATCTGTTCAAAATTAATCTTAAATATTTCTTAATATTAAAAAATTATAATTATTTCTATATTACAAACGGAATGACTAACATGAAAAAAATTCTAACAATAATAACAATTTCTCTATTAATTGCTTGTGGTACAGAAACAGATTTGAACAATTCAAATATTTCAACTCAAAATTCTGAAATATCACAATCCTCGTATACAGATGTATCAAATATTTCTCTTCTTAAAGCAAGAGAAGAACATTTAAGTAATCTGTATGCTTCATCATTAGATTCTATAGTTCACATTAAAGTTATTCAAACTGTTCCTTCTCGTGGATTTTTCATGCAAAATCAATCAAGAAGGTCAAACGGATCCGGATTTGTATGGGATGAACTTGGACATATAATTACAAACTATCATGTTGTTTCCAATGTAGACAACGTAGAAGTACAATTCTCAGATGGTTCTGAGTTTCTTGCCAAAGTAGTAGGCTTAGATCCAAACTCTGATCTAGCAGTTATAAAAATTGATGTGAAAGACAAAATATTTAAACCACTTAATATTGGAAATTCAAATAACGTAGATGTCGGGAATTTAACACTAGCAATTGGTAGTCCATTTGGACAAGAATTTAGTATGACTAGTGGTATTGTAAGTGCTGTGAAAAGAACTGTTCCGAGTCAAAATTCAACATTCACAATTCCTAATGTTATACAAACTGATGCAGCAATTAACCCGGGTAACTCAGGAGGACCATTATTAGATATCGATGGGAATGTAATAGGGATTAATTCACAAATCATCACTCAAGGTGGTAGTAATGCAGGGATAGGCTTTGCAGTTCCAATAAACACTGCAAAAGCAATAGTACCAACTCTAATCACAGGTGAAAAATTTCTGTATCCATGGATTGGAATATCAGGAATGAGCCTATCAAAAAATCATAAAAAAGCATTAAATTTACCCGAAGATATGAATGGAGTAATGATAGTCGATATTGCTATAAATGGCCCCGCAGAAAAAAGTGATTTAAAAGGTTATCAAGAAACTGTGTCTGATGATTATAATTCATACCCCGGTGGAGGAGATATTATTATGAGCATCAACGAAGTACCTATCACTTCAATGAATGAATTGAGTTCTGTGTTATTCGAAAACCACTCTCCAGGTGAAATAATAATCTTAGATATACTAAGAAATACTGAAAATATTACAGTTGAATTAGAGCTACAACCTAGACCTCAGTAAATTTTTATATATAATTTAAAGTATGAATAAGTTTGATGTCATAGAAAAATATACTCCTAAAGGCGATCAACCAAAAGCTATACACAAATTATCTCAAAGTATTTCAGATGGGAATAAAAGACAAACTTTATTAGGAGTAACTGGGAGTGGTAAAACATTTACAATGGCAAGTATTGTCGAAGAAGTTCAAAAACCTGCACTTGTACTTGCTCATAACAAAACTTTAGCAGCTCAATTAGCGATGGAGTTTAAAGAATATTTCCCAGAAAATTCTATTGAATATTTTGTAAGTTATTATGATTACTACCAACCTGAAGCTTATTTACCTTCAAGAGATCTGCTAATTGAGAAAGAAGCCACAATTAACGATGAAATAGATAAATTAAGACAATCTGCAACAAAATCTTTACTCACCAAAAAAGATGTTTTAGTTGTTGCGTCCGTATCAGCAATATACGGGCTTGGTGATCCGTCTGAATACATAAATTTCATATTCGAAGTAACAATAGGCGAAAATTTAACCATGAAAACACTCATTAACAATCTCATAGGTATGCAATATGAAAGGAATGAATACGAATTTATCAGAGGAAATTTTAGGGTCAGAGGTGATTCTTTAGAAATAATATTAGCATACGAAAATGATGCTGTAAGATTTGAATTTTGGGGTGACTCTGTAGAAAAAATTAAGAAATTTAATAAAATCACAGGAGAAATAATTGAAGAACTTCAATCAATATCTATATACCCTGCAAGTCACTTTGTTACCAAAGAAGAAAAATTAAAATCTGCTATGAAAAGAATAGAAACAGAATTAAAAGAAGAATTAGAAAAACTTGAAAATGAAGGAAAACTCATAGAACATAATCGTCTCAAAACTAGAACTTTATATGACCTTGAAATGATGGAATTAAATGGATACTGTTCAGGAATCGAAAATTATTCAAGGCATCTTGATCACAGATCTGAGGGTTCCAGGCCATATACATTGTTAGACTATTTTAAAGATGATTTTTTAATATTTATCGATGAGTCACATATAACAATTCCTCAAATGCGCGGAATGTACAAAGGTGACAGATCAAGAAAAGAGACTTTAGTGCAACATGGATTCAGATTGCCTTCTGCAAAAGATAATAGACCTTTGACATATGAGGAATTTAATGAAATTGCAAATCAAATTGTATATGTATCTGCGACACCAAATGATTATGAGTTGAGTGAAAGTGTAAATATTGTAGAACAAATTATCAGACCAACCGGGCTATTGGATCCTGTAATTGAAATCCAACCAACAAAAAACCAAATTGATAGTTTAATACAAGAAATAGAAAAACGGATAGAAAAATCGGAACGTACATTAGTTACTACATTAACAAAAAAAATGGCTGAAGAACTATCAGATTTTTTAGAAAGTGCTAATATTAAAACCCACTATTTGCATTCCGAAATTGACACACTTGATAGAAGTAAAATTTTAACTGACTTCAGAAATGGAACTTATGATGTTATAGTTGGAATAAATCTACTTAGAGAAGGATTGGATCTTCCAGAAGTCAGTTTAGTTGCAATATTAGATGCTGACAAAGAAGGTTATTTAAGATCATCATCATCATTAATCCAAACAATAGGAAGAGCAGCAAGAAATGTTTCAGGAAAAGTAATAATGTTTGCAGACAAAATAACAAAATCAATGGATAAAGCAATTAATGAAACAAATAGAAGAAGGGATATACAAAAACAATATAACTCAAAAAATAATATTACTCCAAAATCTATTGTTAAAGACATTAGAGACATAAATGAGAGGATTTCTAAAGATGTATCAATCAATAAAAACACTTTGAAATTAGGAGAGTTAGTTGCGGAAGATGAAATAGCAGATAATTTAAGTATTGCCGAATTAGAATCTAAAATGTATGCTTTTGCGGATAAACTAGAATTTGAAAAAGCTACAAAAATAAGAGATTTTATTGATAAAATTAATAAGAAAATTTAATAAAAGTGTAATACAATATACCTTTAAATAATTAATATATATAAAAACATGAGTACTTCAAACCTACTAAATGAAGAAATTATTTATGAAGCATTAAAAGATGTTTACGATCCTGAAATTCCGGTAAACATAGTTGACTTAGGACTAGTTTATGGCGTAGAAATCAAAGATAAAGATGTCAAAGTCAATATGACACTAACTTTTGCAGGCTGCGGTATGGGACCTTACATTGCTCAACAAGCAGAATGGAGAATTGCTGAAATAGAAGAGGTAGATGATGTGGAAGTTGATCTCATTTTTGAGCCACCATGGAATCCTGATATGATCAGCGAAGATGGTAAAAAAGAGCTAGGGATAGACTGAAAAATCAATGAATCCTACAAACAAGCCAGACATAAATCAAGCTCGTTCCAAAATTCAGCAGCTCAAAAACCAATTCGAACAAAGAAAACAATTAGCTAATTCACTTGAACCAATCAAAACGAAGATTGGTGTATATAGCGGCAAGGGCGGTGTGGGAAAAACTTCGGTCACAGTTAATTTAGCTTTGTCTTTAACAAAAATGGGATATAATCCTGGCATATTTGACGTAGATATAGATTGCCCAAATATTACAAAAGCTTTGGGTGTAACAAACAAACCTCAAGTTGATGACCAGAATCGAATGATACCACCAGAGCTTCATGGCGTAAAAGTTATGTCTATGGGATTTTTTCAAAAAAATGAAGATGAAGCAATAATTTTTAGAGGCCCGATGATTCATAATGCTATTAATCAGTTACTTTCTGGAACAAATTGGTCAGGGATAGATGTGCTACTTGTAGATTTACCTCCAGGAACATCTGATGCACCATTAACTGTTATGCAAACACTTGATCTCGATGGATTTGTTATCGTTACAACTCCTCAGGAACTAGCTAAATTAGATGCTATCAGATCTATAAATATGATAAAAAAATTAAATCACAACATCTATGGCATAGTTGAAAACTTCTCTGGAGAATATTTTGGTAAAGGCGCCGGAAAAGAAATATCTAAAGATCATGATATTGATTTTCTTGGAAGCATTGAAATGCGTAGAAGTTATAGCGATCCTCAAAAAATTGCATACCTAGAAGATATGGAAGCCAATAACGAATATAATCAAGTAGCGAATAAATTAATACAAAAATTAGACTAATATTATTATCTTAGTTCTTTAATTCTGCTTTTCTTCTCTGAAAGTCCACGTAAGTAATATAATTTTGACCTTCTTACTTTACCTTTACGTAAAACTTTTATTGAATCTATAGAAGGACATTCATAAGGAAAAGTTCTCTCGACGCCGAAATTTTGATCAGATTTGCGAACGGTAAATGATTTACCAACACCATTACCTTTAATTTTGATAACCACTCCTTTGAAATTCTGAATTCGAGTTCGTTCTCCTTCAGTAACTTTCACCCCAACTTCAATAGTATCACCTGATCTAAAATCAAAAGTATTATTTAATTGTTTTTCTTTAATTGTCATTTGTTCTTAATTATGAATATCACGAAGAGACATATTATCAGTCAAATTGATTGAGTTCAATATCTATTATGATTATTTTATTATATAAATCAAATCAGATCAGGTCTTTTTATTTTAGTGTTAGTATCAGAATTTTTTAATCTCCATTTTAATATTTGTTCATGATTTCCAGATAATAAAACTTCAGGAACATCCATCCCATTGAAACTTTTAGGCTTTGTGTAAACTGGATATTTTATTTTGTTGTTATTAAGTGATTCGTCAGATAGTGATTCCTTATTTCCTAGAACTCCAGGTATTGTTCTCGATAAAACTTCAATAAATACAGCTGTAGGAAGCTCTCCTCCCGATAAAATATAATCTCCAATACTAATTTCGTGTGTAATCAAATGTGATATCACTCTTTGATCAACGCCTTCATATCTACCTGAAATTATAATTAAATCAGTTTCTGTAGTAAAATTTTTTGCTATAGATTGATTCAAAACTTTGCCTTGCGGGCTCATCAAGATTATTGGGCAGTTAATTATATCATTAGAATTTTTGATATATTGAACTGCCTTAAATATTGGTTCTGGTTTAAGTATCATTCCAGGTCCACCACCATAGCTTGTATCATCCAATTGCTTATGCTTACCTACTCCGAATTCTCTTAAATCATAATTATATAACTTAATATGTTTATTTTTGATGGCATTTTTGATGATCCCCTCTTTAAGTGAATCACTAATCAGGTTGGGAAAAAGTGATAATGTATAGAAGTTCATCTTTTTATCTCTTTATGATCGGTATTTCCTTTTATCAAATCTATAGCGTGAGGCAACAGAGGTAATAATACCTCTAAGTTTTCTTTAACAGCTTTTGGACTACCAGGGAAATTTACTATCAATTTTTTATTAAAAACCCCTGCAACAGCTCTAGATAGTGCAACAAAATCAGTTTTTGGATAGTTTTTAATTCTCATTAACTCAGGTATTCCTGGTATTTCATATTCTATAATATTTTTAGTTGCTTCAGGTGTTACATCTCTTGGCCCAATCCCTGTACCTCCTGTAGTTAAAATCAGTTCATTATCAGAGTTTTCGCAAAAAGTTTTTAAAGCTTGTTCGATATCATCAATTTCATCAGCTACAAGCTTATGTTCAATCAAAGTATTTTGAGAACCCATAATATCAATAATCAAAGGCCCGCCAATATCATTTTTATTGCTGCTAAATGCAGAGTCGCTTATTGTTAGTACGCTATATTTCATAAATAAATTAAGTTAAATTAATAATTAATTATATATTAAAAAACCACTTTATTTACCTTGAAAAGTATTTTCATACTCTGCAAAACTTTATTTCCAAACTAATATTATTAATTTATATATGAAAATTCTACATATCCCTGTTCTTTGCGATGAAATAATCGAAAATTTATATATTCATAATCAAATCACCAACATAATTGACTGTACTCTAGGTGAAGGTGGAATGAGTGAAGAAATTTTATCAACAATAGGAGATGTTTATATTTTTGGTTTAGACACGGATTCGTCAATATTAAATATTGCAAAAAAAAGGCTAAGCAAATATGAAAATATAGATTTAATTAATGAAAATTACATTAATATTTCAAAAAACAAAAAAATAAATAAAGATATTCATAATATTATTTTCGATCTTGGACTATCTAATTATCATCTTAGAAATTCAAACAAAGGTTTTAGCTTTGATAGTAATAATATTCTTGATATGAGATTTGATGAATCAATAAACTTAACAGCCCACAAAATAATTAATCATTACAATAAAAACGAGCTCTTAACAATATTTAAAGAATATGCAGATTTCCCAATTAATTCGAATACAAATAAATTCATTGAACATATTGTTCAAAAAAGACCAATAGATACCTGTGAAAACCTGAAAAAAATATGTTTAAATTTTTATAGAAATTTGCCATATAGCAAAGCAATACAAAATATAACAAGGATTTTCCAAGCAATAAGAATAGAAGTGAATAATGAGTTTGAAAATATAAAACAGGGATTAGAAAATGCATTTAATGTAATAGAACCAAAAGGAAGAATCTTAGTGATAACTTATCATTCAGGTGAAGACAGAATAGTTAAAAATATCTTCAGGGAATATAAATCAAATAACAATATTGAAAAACAATTTAAATTAGTTAATAAAAAGGTAATCAAACCTAGTTTTGAAGAACAAAAAAGAAATTCAAGTAGCAGAAGCGCAAAATTAAGAATTATTGAAAGAGTAATATAACAATGGAATTAAACACAATAACAGCCATAGATATAGGTACAACTAAAATAGCCACTATTGTAATTAAATACACCAAACCTGGTAATATAGAAATTTTAGGGCATAGCGTTGTTCCTTGCACAGGTTTGAGTAAAGGAAATGTTGTGGATGTGGAAAAAACGTCAGAAGGGATCAAGCAATCACTAGATGTTTTAAAAGAATATTACAATTTGAATATTCAATCGGCATTTTTAGGAATAACTGGCTCTCATGTCAATTTTGAAGATAGATGGGATACTTTAAAAGGAGTTGCCCAATCTGGAGTAATTACTAGAAAAGATATAATTAAAAATCCTCTAAAAAATTCAGAGAAAAAAATAGAAAATAAATCTATATTACATTCTATACCTGTAGGTTATTCAGTAGATGGATCAGAAGAAATATTAAATCCAATTGGCATGCATAGTTCTAACTTGTCAGTTAGAACTCATCTTATTTCAGCATCTCCATCTGCAATTAATAAATTAATACAATCTGCAACAAATGCTGGTATTAAATCTGATGGTATCATACTTGAGCCATTAGCAAGTTCTCATGCTGTGATATCAGACAAAGAGAAGTTAGAAGGTGTTTTAATGGTAGATATTGGCGGAGGAACTACTGATCTTATGTTTTTCAAAAATAAAACTGTTAATTATACAGGGGTAATTCCAGTAGGTGGTTATCATTTTACAAATGATATAGCTACAACTTACAAAATAGACACAAGAGAGGCAGAGCAGATAAAAATAAAATACGGCTCTGCAATACAAGGTTCTAACAAAGAAGCAGTTGAGTCTGTAAAAATGAAAAGTAAATTATCAAATGAAGAAATAGAAGTACCACTAAGAGAATTAGTAAGACTAACAAGAGACAGATCAGAAGAATTAGTTAAATTAATAGCAATAAAAACCAAATCAATAGATTTCAAAGATAATCCAAATTATAAAATTGTACTAACAGGTGGAACAAGTAATTTACATGGTCTGGAAAAATTAATTGCAAAAAATATAACTAATAATGTAAGGGTTGGGAATCCAAAAGATAATTTAACACAAAATATAAAAATATTTAACCTACCCGAAGAATTAAAAAACCCTAGATTTTCAACAGTATTAGGAATGATTTTATGGACTGTAGGCGGGATCATGAATGAAACCTCCGACTCAAGTTTTAAACCTGAAAAAATCAAAAAAAATGACCCTTATACATATTCCATTAGTACCCAAATAAACTATTTAATAAATATTCTAAATAACTTTTTTAGTAATATTAAAAAAACAAGCCAGCAGATAATAGATAATTTTAATAAAAAGGGAGGTCAACAATGACAATAAGCAACGAAATGTTAGGAGCTGCAAAAATTAAAGTACTAGGGGTAGGCGGGGGTGGATGTAATGCAATAACGAGAATGTATAAACAAAGAATAGTTGGGGTGGAGTACTTAGCATTAAATACAGATGCACAATCACTCCTAAGTATGGAAATCCCAGACAGTATTAGAATCGGAGAAAAACTGACTAAAGGACAAGGGGTAGGTGGTGATCCTAAAAAAGGAGGAGCATCGGCTGAAGAATCACAAGCAGAGATTCAGTCCAAATTAATCGGTGCAGATATGATATTTGTTGCAGCTGGAATGGGTGGTGGAACTGGAACAGGAGCAGCACCTGTTGTTGCTAGAATAGCGAAAGAAACTACCGACGCTTTAGTGGTTGGTGTTGTGACAAAACCATTTGAATTTGAAGGTACAAGAAGAACTCAAGTTGCTGAAGAAGGAATAAAAGAGCTAAGGAAACATTGTGATACTCTTTTAGCGATCCCTAACGAAAGATTAAATGTTATCTGCGAAGAAGAAATAACAACAGCTAATGCTTTCAGAATGGCTGACGATGTACTTAGAATCGGTGTGCAATCTATTGCAGAAGTTGTTACAACAACGGGTGAAATAAACACCGATTTTGCTGATGTTAATGCCATCATGAGAAACGCAGGACCCGCATGGATGTCTATAGGTTATGGAGCAGGTGAAGACAGAGCTAAAGATGCTGTAAAGCAAGCTTTGCAAAATCCTCTACTTGATATATCAATAGAAGGTGCAAAGGGGGTACTATTTAATATAGTAGGTGGAACAGATTTGAAATTAGAGGAATTAAAAATTGCTGCCGATGAGATTAATAAACTAGCAGACCCTGGTGTAAATATGATTTTTGGAATGGGTACAGATGAAAAAATGAACAGTGAAATAAGAGTAACCATTATTGCCACTGGATTCGAAACTAATGAATCATACATCGACATGAATGATCAATCAGAAGATATATTTAAAATCTTAGACGAAGAACAAAAATATGCTCCTGTTGATTTGCCTCCTTTCTTAAGAAAGTATGTACAAAACATGTAAGAAATAATTTTTAAAATTATAAATTAAAAAAATGCCGTTTAAAAACGGCATTTTTTTTATTGACACACATCTATATATAGTAGTAAATTATTTTCTATCCCCATATATAGTAGTAACGTTTTAAATTATGATTTGTTTATATTGTGACTCTAAATCGTCAAAAGTAGTAGATTCTCGAGATATATCTAAAGGTATTAGAAGAAGAAGAGAATGTTTAAAATGTAGTAAAAGATTTACAACATATGAAACTATTCAAACAAAATCAATAGTTGTAACTAAAACTAACGGAAGAAATGAAGAATTTGATGAAGAAAAAATATGGAGTAGCTTAAATAAAGCTTGTGCGAAAAGACCTGTTTCCAACAGATCACTAAGTAAAATCATACTTGACATAGAATCAGAGATCGACAGGTCTGGAAAAAGTGAGGTTAGTTCGAAAAAAATCGGACAAATCATTATGGATGGACTGGAAAAATTAGACAGAGTATCTTATATAAGATTTGCAAGTGTATACAGAGAGTTTGAAAATATAGAAACTTTCAGAAAAGAAATAGATACTTTATTAAGCGAAAAAAATAAAAACTAAATTAAAATGGAGTAAATAAACATGGTCACAAAAGAAAACGGTTCATTCACAGAAAACGCTTTAAAAGTATTAGAAAAAAGATATTTATTAAAAGGTTCAAACAACCAAATAATTGAAACACCAAAAGAGATGTTTCATAGAATTTCAAAACATATAGCAAAAGAAGAAGAGAAATTTGGAGCAAAAAAAGAAGAAGTTAAAGAGTGGGAAGAAAAATTTTTTAATCTAATGTGGGATCTCGATTTTATGGCTAACAGCCCTACCCTAATGAATGCAGGAACTGGGCATGGAACATTAAGTGCTTGCTATGTTCTGGACATCGAGGATAGCATGCAAGGAATAATGAAAGCTGCTTCTGAACAAGCCATGATAGAAAAATTTGGAGGAGGTATTGGTTTTTCACTAACTGATATCAGGCCTCTAGGAAACAAAATACAAACCACTCATGGAAAAGCCTGTGGACCTATAGCAGTTTTAAATCTTCTTTCTGAGGTTGGGACAATGATTACACAGGGCGGAAAAAGAGATGGAGCGCATATGGCGATCATGTCAGTATACCACCCTAATATAAAAGATTTTATTACATGCAAAACTGTTGAAGGAGAAATAAGTAATTTCAATATATCAGTTGGCGCAGATTCAAATTTTATGGAAGCTGTCAGAGATGATAAATATTTAAGATTAGCATGGCCTATTGATAAAAAATCATATTCCAAACCACAAGAAGAAAATAATGACGAATATGTAAAAGCTCGTGAAATATACAATATGATGATAGATGGCGCATGGAAAAATGGTGAACCTGGAATGGTTTGGTTAGACAAAATAAATGAAGATAATACTACTCCACAAATTGGACAAATCAACGCTACAAATCCTTGCGGTGAACAACCTTTGCTATCAGGAGAGTCTTGTAATCTCGGAAGTATAAACTTAGGTAATTTTGTAACAGATGGAGAATTTCAAGAAGACAGATTTATAGAAACAGTCAGAACATGCGTAAGATTTCTAGACAACGTCATTGATGCCAACAATCATCCAACTAAAACAACAATAAAAATGAACTCTCTAACCCGAAAAATAGGCTTAGGATTAATGGGGTGGGCAGACTTGCTTATTAGAATGAACATTGCATATGATTCAGATGAAGCTATAGAAATAGGTGATAAAATCGGATCAATAATGAAAGAAACAGCTGACCGATATAGTTCACATCTTGGTAAACTCAAAGGTGATTTCCCTGCTTTTGATGAAAGTATTCTAAACAAAAAAAATGGAGGAGAATGGGATAACATGAGAAATGCCTGGAGATTGAGCATCGCTCCAACAGGTACTATTAGTATGATATCTAATTGTTCAAGCGGGATTGAACCATTATTTGGTATCGCTTATAAAAAGCATAACATGTCAGCTGCTCTAGAAGGGGTTGAACTATTTTACATCAATGAAGATCTGAAAAATCAACTTCAAGATAATATGATTGATGAAAATAATGAAAAAATAAACATTGACAAATACCTTGATGGAGGAGGAGATATAAGGGAATTAATGACAGATGAGCAAAATAAAATATTTACTGAAAGCCCTATGATTGAGCCAAAATGGCACGTTAAAACACAAGCGGTATTTCAAAAATATGTTGATAGCGGTATCTCAAAAACTATTAACTTGCCGAATCATGCCACAAAAGAAGATGTTGAAGAAGCGTACACTCTTGCCTGGGAATTAGGATGTAAAGGGATTACAGTTTATAGAGCAGGAAGTAGAGAAAAAGAAGTTTTAGTATCAACAAACAACGATGAAAACACAAAATCTACTAACGAAGAAGCTCAATCTACAGTTTTAGATACAAATACCCCGGAACCAAGAAATAGGCCATCTGTGGTTCCAGGAGTAACAGAAAAAGTCCGAACCGGTCATGGAAACATGTACGTAACAGTAAATTTTGATCAAAATTCTGATCCTTTTGAATTATTCGCAAACTTAGGAAAAGCAGGTTCTAGCGATTCTGCCAATTTAGAAGCTGTCTCAAGATTAATATCACTTGCACTAAGGTCTGGAATTAAAACTAAAGAAATTGTAAATGAACTTAAAGGTATATCTGATTTACCAGTTTGGGATAATGGAAAAATGATCTTATCTGCTCCTGATGCGGTTGCACAAGTACTGAACAAGCACACAGACAGTGAATTGCTAAACAATATTGGGATTGATATAACAGAATCTGATAGTTTAAGTAATATTGCTCAAACTTCAAACGGTAATGGCAATGGGAAGAACTCGGCTGACATTACAGAAGCTCAGCAGGCAATGGTAGGCACGCAATGTCCTGAATGTCCATCAAATTTAATTTTTGAAGAAGGTTGTTTAAATTGTCATCAATGTGGCTACTCCAAATGTGGATAAAATAAATAAAAAATGGCATGAAAAATAATAATAAACCTACTATTGCAATCACCATGGGTGATCCATGTGGAATTGGACCCGAAATTATATCTAAATCTTTAAATGAATTAATTCATGAGTATGACTTTCAGCCATTAATACTTGGCAACCTAGATGCTTTGGAATATTCTCAAAATATTATCACTACACATTTGAGATATTTAAAAATAGATTCTATTTCTAGGATTAAAAATATGAATGATGATGTTATTCCTGTAATAGATAATTCGAATTTAGATTTCAGACAAATTTCTCCAGGTAAAATTTCTAAAGAAGCCGGATCGGCTTCGATCGAATGGATTCATCATTCAGGAGAGTTAGCAATGGAAAAATCAATTCAAGCTATTGTTTCATCACCAATAAATAAAGAAGCTTGCAGATTAACAGGTAATAAATTAATAGGACATATGGAATTATTTCAGAATCAAACAAAATCGAAAAAAGTATCTACTATGCTTATGACCCCTGGGCTAAGAGTTGTCCATTTAACAACTCACAAATCTCTAAAAGAAGCTTGTACATTAGTAACATTTAACAATGTTTACAGTTCAATAGAATTAATTGATAACGAATTTAAAAAATTAGGTTTTAAAAATCCTAAAATTGGGGTTGCAGCTTTAAATCCTCATGGGTCTGATGGCGGGTTAATTGGTTCTGAAGAAAAAGAACAAATATTGCCTGCTGTTGAAAAAGCTCAGTCAGAAGGAATTAATGTTTTTGGCCCAATTCCGGCTGATACAGTTTTTAACCAAGCAATTGACGGGCTTTACGACGTTGTACTAGCTCAATATCATGATCAAGGACATATACCTATAAAAGTTCATAATTGGGAACAAAGTGTAAGCTTAAACCTTGGACTACCTTTTATCAGGGCTTCTGTTGATCATGGAACTGCATTTGATATTTCGGGAAAAGGAATAGCCGACCATACTAGTCTTAAAGAATCAATAAAATTAGCTATACACGTAGCTCAAAACAAATCATTACCTAAATTTAATCAACAAGAAAAATGAAAATAGGATTTATAGGCTCAGGTAAAATGGCTGAAGCAATAATTGGCGGTATATTGGATTCAAAGATTTTAAGTCCACACAATATATTTTGCTCAGATATAAGTAAAGAGAGAGCATTATACTTAAACAATAAATATAATGTTTCAACATTTACACAAAATACTGAAATAATTAAAAATGCTAATTTAATTTTCTTATGCGTTAAGCCTCAGGATGTAAATAAACTGAAAAATGATTTACATAATAAACTGAATTCAAACCAAACACTTATTTCTATTCTAGCTGGTATCCAAATTAAAAAATTAAACTCAATTAGTAATCATGAATCAATAATAAGAGTTATGCCAAATACTCCTTCCCAAATCAAAAAAGGAGTTTCAGTATGGACAGGGACAAAAGAAACAAATCAAAGCCATATTCACGAAACAAAAATGATATTGGGTTCTATTGGCAATGAATATAAAGTAGATGATGAAAAAATCATTGAAATGGCAACAGCTTTGTCAGCGAGTGGCCCGGCTTATCTTTTTTATTTTGTAGAATCCTTAATTCAAAGTGGCAAAGAAATTGGATTAACTGACGAGTTATCTTATAATCTAACAACAAAAATGCTCAAAGGAAGTTTAGAATTATTAGAGTCAGCAACAGAGCAAGCTGAGCAACTAAGAAAAAATGTAACATCTCCTGGAGGGACTACCGAAGCTGCAATTACTGTTTTTGATCAACAAAATCTTAAAAAAACAATAATAACTGCAATAAAAGCGGCACATAAAAGAGGATTGGAATTAGGTGAATAAATTATGAATATATTTAGCTTTATAATTCTAGTCATCAATATATTTGCTGAATTATTTTTTCTAGCATTAATAATTAGAATTATATTATCTTGGATCAATGTTAGTCCTTATAATCCCATATCAAAAATAACATACCAAATAACAGAGCCTTTACTAAAGAAAATAAGACAATATATCAAACCTCTAGGAATGTTTGATTTCTCTCCGATGATAGCAATAATTATTCTAGAAGTAATTCAAAGAGTTGCTGCGAGTTTATTAAGATAATTTTAAAATCAGGTGATTCATTTCTAAAGACAAACTATTGTTTTTTTAGTATCATATAATTAATTATTTAATATATATATAAAATTATGACAACAGAATCAATAATCACACTTACTCCAAAAGCTATTACTAAGGTGGAAGATATACTTTCTAAAGAAAAATCTGAAACTGCCATGCTTAGGGTTGTTGCTATGCCTTCACCTGGGGGTAGTATACAATATATGTTCGCTATTGAAGATAATCCTGCTGAAAATGACAAAATATTTGCATTTGAAAATGTAAAAGTACTCATAGACGAAAACAGTATAGACATGATTCAGGGTTCTGAAATTGATTATATCGACTCAATTATGAGAAGTGGATTTGTAATAAGCAATCCAAATTTAACAGGTGGTTGTGCCTGCGGTGGTAGTGGTGGCTGCGGTAGCGGTGGCGGTGGCTGCGGTGGCGGTGGTGGCTGCGGTGGCGGTGGCGGTGGTTGCGCTTGTGGAGCAAACGAAGCTCCAGAAAACACCCAAAGCAGTGGTTGCGGTGGCGGTGGTGGATGCGCTTGTGGAGCAAACGAAGC
>CETM01077602.1_pt1 | contig 18413 bp, 32 predicted proteins | sample 361451 | NCBI WGS metagenome assembly CETM01 (sample SAMEA2622690, study PRJEB7988) | marine metagenome | isolation source: saline water (ENVO:00002010), including
TTCTGAGTATTACATTCATCTATTTCAGATGTATTAAGACTATGAGTATTCCAACCCATACTCCTCAATTCCTTATATATTTGACTACCAATCATTCCATTAGAACCTGTAACTAAGTACGTCATCATTATTCCCATCCTATCGGATCGTTTAGATAATCCGAATCTTTACGTCTTTGCTTTTCCATTCTAAGACGTTCTTTATTTTCTTCTTCAGCTTCTTGGTTCCTAACATCCTGTTCCTGATGTAAATCACCAACACATGCAGTAACCCTACCGATTTTCATCATAATAACAAATACCGATGCAGCTGAAGCCCCACCAACACCCATTATAAATTCTTCTCCAATTCCTTCAAACTCAGACAATACAGGCAGTATAATAGAAATAAGACTTCCGAGGCCTGCATAATTATGCCACCCTGCCTTATGCGTTTCGTCAACTCTATTTTCCATATATTCATCTGACATACAAACACCCTACTACCTAATCTCCCTTATATACCCTATAACTATCACTATCAAAATGTTGAGTAGAAACCTCAAAAATAACCCCGGCCTGATAAGCTGTTAATTGATGTGGTTGACCCGGCAACACCCTAACAACATCACCCTTATGTAATATATTCTCTTTAGTAGTACCCGACTCAACATCAATCCATTTATACAAAAAATGACCCTCTTGAACATACCAAGTTTCATCTTTCAGCATATGATAGTGCATTGAAAATCTACACCCTTTATTGAAAATCAAAAGTTTACCACAGTACTGTTCATTATTTTCAATGATTATCTCCTTTCCCCAACCTTTTTTCACTTCAGTTCCGCGACGCACATTTGGTTTTGCAATATAACCCATACTAATTACTCCAATTCTTTACTAACTATGTTTCTCAACGACTTAGCCTTCTCATATTCATATCTTGCTTGATATAACTTAGGCAACCATTCAGTTTTACTAATAATATTACACTTAGAACCAAAAGAAAATCTATCTGCAGTACTGTACTGACCACTATTGACTGCATAGATATTAACCATCTTGTCAATATCTATTCCAGTTAGTTCTTCCCACATAAACGAATATGCACACATCTGTATTGCATGACTTTCCAAAACTCCTTCACTTGGATTGTTATGTGCACTCTTAAAATCTATAATAGATAACTCCCCATCAAAATCTGCAATCAAATCAACTGTTCCTGCCAACAAAAGTTTTTTTGAGAACAACCTAGCTTCAACAGCTCTAATGTTATCTATTCTCTCGTTTAATACAGGTTGAACCATACGAAACAATTCTATGGAATCGGGAAACTCTCCCTTATATGGATTTGGATCATTCATCAAATACCTTTCACATATTTCATGCATCCTAGTTCCACGATTACCACCTTTATTCATTTTACGATCAGCTTCTTTATCCCCTACTCTTTTTCTCCAATCTGCTAAAAACTTTTTCTTAGATGGCCATTCTCCCATCATTGTAGTTACTGATGCAAAATAATGATTATCATCTAATCTATAATAACGTTCAGTTTTGCCATCATCAAACCGATAAGTATACCGATCTAATTCTGGCAAATCTAAACTCATCAAATCTATATTAAATTTTTTACTGTTTTCTAAAGTTTGAAACACCTACGAATCCATCCCCTAATAAATTTCACTTGACTAGTACGTTGGGTATACTTAGACCCCTTAAATACTAAATTCCAATAATAACCAGAACGTTCAACTTGAAGTTCCCAATTTTTAAGATTTTTTGCAGCTCGAATAGTATTGGGGCCAATACCACCATCCACATCAATATAATTATCTGGTTTACGTTTATTATTACAGGCCTGTTGGAGAATTTTAACTGCCCCACCCTGACCATGATTTACCACCATATCAAAATAAGTTTCTCTTACTTCTGCAGGTAACTGGTCAGCTCGAGAAGGTTTCCAAAACTTCTCATGATAAATCTCTTTTGCAGTTTCTTCATCCATATTCTTTATTTCTTCTTTATCACATTTATATCCAACAAAATCTTCGTAAACTGCCTGAGTAACGCCCCAATTTGTGGCTCCGCCACGATCATCAGGATCATCAACATATCCACCTTCATGCTCGAGTACCACCTCTATAATTTCATCAAAAGTTTCTAAATTTGCCATCTCAACTCCCTTTATATATACCTAGATTTTATATTAGCATTTGGCATAGTGTTCTGCACCTCTTTAAGTCTATCAACCACATGATTATCTGGTTTCTTAATACCCATTCTAACTACATCACCAATCGAAGGTTTACCCATCAATAAAATAATATTATCAGAAGTACCACATTCAGGACATGGATTATATCTAGGAACATTACGAGAGTCAATACTATTCTGTTCTTCCCATGTATGGTTACATGTCTTACATTTATAATCGTATAATGGCATTATTCTATCCCAAACTCATCATCATCTAAAATATCTGTTCTCATATCAAGAACCCGTTCTTCATCTTCATCATCCCAATCATCATCGTCATCATCTCCCAATTCAATATCAGCCTCTCTACCTGTAAGGGCTTCTATTATTTCTTCAATAACTGACTCAGTAACTTCCTCAATAATACCATCAATCAAATCACTCTCTTTAATTCGATCAAGAATCAATTCAATTAAATCACTACCTTCCTCTAAGAATTGTTCCATGATTTTTTCAATGACATTATCAACCAAATTACCTAAACCTAATCTACTTCCCAAACTTCCCCTTCTTCTCGCCATGATCTTGCTCCTTATTCGCCTTTAAAGTTTTTTTAACTTTTTTAATTTTATGGTAATTATTGTTTTGTCTAATTGAATAAATCAGACTCGAATATTCTCCAATTCTTGTTGATGCCATAACTCACCTTCCTTGCTATAAGTTCCCTTATCTTCTCCAAGAATAGCCGAAAAATCAACATACCCACAACCCAACTGTTCAACAGATCTTGAAGCAGCTATATTAGAATACTCCAAAGATTTTTCAAAAGAATACCCTTTAGCCAACGAATACCCCAATGTGGAAATTACAGTATCTCCTGCACCAGTAACATCAACCAATTTTGCAGGAATTCCTTTAAGATATGAATAAGATGTATCCTTAGAATCATACCAACACATACCCCTATCACCATCTGTAACTACAATATATTGAGACTTATGGTATTTATTCATTTCATAGATTAAACTATCAAGAGATGAATCAATATCAGCATGCTCAACTGTTCTCTTACGAAGTTTATAGTATAATGCCTCAGTAATCTCTCTACGATTAGGCTTAATACAATAAACACCACTATAATCCCAGAAATTTTTAAGTTTTGGATCTACTATGATTGGACAGTTTGCAGATTGTTTCAGTGATTCAATAGAATCTTTATTTAAGACCCCATAATCATAATCTGAAACAATTATCATATCAAACTTAATATTATCGCAAGCTAATACTATACTTTCAAGATTATGATAAGTTTTTTGCGGAGATTTATCAAGACGCATCATTTGAGATGTTCCAGTAATATACCTAGTTTTACAATTAGTTATATCAGAACCATCAACATGAATAAAGTAATTATCTATATCATAATTTTCTAATTCACCTACCACCCATTGACCATGATAATCATCACCAACAACACCCATTAAAGATACCTTACATGAAGAATCTAGGTGTTTAAGATTAAGTGCAACATTTCCAGCACCACCCAATTTCAATTCCTCATTTTTATAATCCAATATAGGAATTGGAGCTTCAAACGACATTCTTGTGCTAGTACCTGTAATATACCTATCAACAATAATGTCTCCTATTACCAATATGTGAACATTGTCTTTCAATCCATCCTGTAGCTTCATTCTTACTCCTCATAACAGTTACTAATTTATTTTCACCATTTCTTTCACGAACAGTCCAAACTTTTCTTGAACTATAACCAATGCTTTCACGCCTTACTATATATTTAGGTAGGGGAACATCGTCATCTTCGCTGAAAAAATTAATTTTCATTTCTCTCCTTTTATTTTAAACATTGTGGACAAAAATCCACTTTTCCTTTTAAGAAATGTGCTAAAGTGTTTATAACTTCTTCGCGAGTTACTTTAACACCCATTTTTCGACCAACACTTTCATGGACTCTATCTACATACCAAGTGAATGGCATATTTGCCAAAACATCCATGTAAGTAACTAAACACTTATGTATAACATCTTGATGACTGACATACTTTGAATGATGTCTGCTCATCAAAAATCAATAACCTTATTTATGATTTTAAAACCCCCAAAACCCATGTTTAACCCCCTAATTTCTTAATTTTCTTTTTAAGTTTTTTAGTCTTTTTCTTGTACTTTTTTATACGATCTTCGAGCTCAAGAATATATTCTTCTCTACGCTTCCTCATAAGATAAGATAATTCTAATTGATCCATCATCAAATCCCTTTGCACTACTTCCTCAGAGCCTCCCATGAAACTGGAAACAGATCACCAGACAATAGGTCTATCTGATTCGCGACTATTCTTGTCTCCTCTTGCGTATCGGGTTTACATCGAAGATTACAGACTCTTGCAAAAGCCATCAATGTACCAGACCAATACCATTCTGTCATCATCGACTGTGGTAGAATCATTCGTGCCTGTTCTGGACAAATACCTATGTTTATCATATGATCGTATTGGGTAACTGCCTGTTCACATAAAGACTTATATCCCGGCATTTCATATGGTTTACCGCCCGGGCTAGGAATACTTGGATCAAAAGCATCTCTGGTTACTACCTCATTATAGTAGACTTCCTGAGAACTGCCCTGCTTCTTATCCTCTGCTTTAAGTCTCCATCGTTCTGGTTCGTAGCACTCTGGTGTAGAGGCCACATACCTACGGCTAATCTCATTCCAAACCAAACCTACCTGATGTTTGACCAACTGTCTTGCAACAAATACAGGAGCCACGATGTGAAACTGCATAGAACAGTGGCCGAAAGGAGTCCAATGATTGTGCCGAGCAAGATAGCTAATAAGTCTAGCATCACCATCTGTAAACTTCTTTTTCTTTTTTCCAAAACTCACCCTCGCTGCATTGACTACGGTTAAGTCCGTACCCATCTTATCAATTAAAGTTACTTCCATCATTCATAATCCCTAAACGCAATTGCAAACGGAAAACGTGGTATTCCGTCTGGTGTTAAATTAGCATACTGAACTGTAACCAACTTACCTATATAATTATCTTTATTATCAAGGAGCTCTTTGTACCACTCAAATGTTCCCTTGATATTACTATTGAACTGTTTACCTGTTTCTAAATCCTGACAGACAAGATGCTTAGCAGTACCTGAACGATTTCCTTCACCTTCATCAATTCCTATTACCAGATACTCAGCATCTTGAAAGTCTTTAAACTTCAAAAGAGACTTAGAACGTCCATTCTCATACCCCTTATTTATCCTAACCATAGAACCTTCAAACCCAGCGTTTATATATTCCTTATGAGCCTGTTGTACCATATCGTGATTAGGACACCACTTGTTAGAAACATAGTAGAGACAATCCGGCCAATGGTAAATCTCCATCGCATCATAGATAAACCCAAACGTCCTTTCATGGTAGGGAGTATCCATATCATCAGACATGAAGATCTGCGGTATATCATATACCCAATACTGAATACTGTCATAAGCCTCCTTTAAAGTTTCATCCCATTTCTCAGCAGGGTTGTCTGGTTTCTTCTTTCTAACCAAAGATATTATCTTGTTAAAGTTATCCTTATAATCATGATTATAGAGCTCACCATCCAACACTAGAAACGGGTATCTTTGAAACAACCCATTCAGTTCAGCCAGTAGATACTCAAGTGTGTCAAACACTTTTCCATTTCTGGATCGTGCAACTAACTCATCACCTTCCCTACGAATGATACAACGAATACCATCTAACTTAGGCTGAACCATCACTGGCCAATTACCATCAGTCAATTTATCAGAATATTTTTCTGCCAACATTGGTTTGAAAAATGAACTAACAACCGAGCGAGCTTCCTCAATTGTTGTTCGATGTCCTTTCTCGTATCTCTCATCCCATTTTCTTTTTGCTTCCAGATAGGCTTGATTTTCTGCAGAAACATAATTGGTCTTACCTACATTTTTCTCTTTTGCAACCTTCGGTTTAGTTTGAGTAGTTTTATATTCAGAACCAACAAGACCAGATTCACTGTAATACTTATTACCATCAACCATAATAGTCCAATGACGTGCATTACCTTTAGTATCAATATTGTAAAGTGTAGTCAATATAATCAATTCTTTCTCTCTCTTTTTCCTATATTCCTCTATGTACCTAACCACTAACTTTAAATTATTCCTAATTGCTATAGTGAAAAATATACTCATCTATCAAAATTATTAATTAATCAACCTCAAATACCTTCTCATTAACTCACCCGCTGGGCCTTTCTCCAGCGGGGATAATCTTCTTAATAATTTTTTAGCTAACTCGATTTCCTTTTCAATCATTCAGGCTACCTCAACAATGGTCTTTGACTTTTTCTCAGTAGGCTTTTTTCCTTTACTCATCTCCTTCTTTAACATCCCAATTTCCTTTTTAAGTTTATGGTTTTCATCACATAATCTCTGAACTTCTAATAGTAACTTATTTACATCAATTGGTTGATTCATTATCTACGACCCCTACGAAATTGTTGCATCATACGTACCTGTTCCTCCGGCGATGCTTTCTGGAACGCCTCAATTCTTTCTTGCCATCTTTGTCTTTGAGACGCTGATGAAGATCTTCGTTGAGCTCTACTTGTCTTTTTAGCTGATCCATTAACTTTACGTTGAGATTGACTACCTTCTGATACCTCTGCTGAAGATCGGTTAGCTTCGCCTTTAGAGTTTCTATTTCGTCTAGTAGCTCCCCTTTCAGCACCTTCTGGGGAGATGAACGCAACTGCTCCCAGCTCATAAGTTTCTCCGTTTTCTAATAAAACTTTTCTACTTGTAATTTCCTTAACTATACTTCCATCGAACCTGACGCCTTCCTTAATTACTGTAACAATACTCCAATTATTATCCCTTGACATGTAAGCCCATGTACCAGTTTCTGCATCATCACCGACAACCTTAGTACCAAGTAATTTATATCTCGGTTTTGTGTCTGGTGCCTTCCAACCCAATGGCTTAAACAAATGACCTCTGGATGATATTACATCATAATAAGATTGATCAGCAACTACTACCTGATTCATCAGTGATATTGACACGATAGCCGCGGACTTCATTAGTAAACTCTGTAATTTTTTTCGACAATACATTTAACTTATCCTCTGATTCTGTAATTTTTCCTATTAAAGAATGAACCTCAGTTACCAAATCTATGTGCTCACCAATACCCACAGGACTTTTTAACAAAATGTCCAAATTAGCTTCTGCAGATTTAATCTCTGCAACTACTTCTGCCTGAACAGCCTCTAACAAACCAAGTCCTAATACACTCATATAACCCCCTAATTCTCTATATAGCCATTTGCCCAATCTGATTGGAGCTTTTTTAATTCTGCTATACTTTTCTTAAGATTTCTCTTTTCTACCAAATCAATCTTGCCACACTTACCATCCTCAAAGTAAATTTCATACTCAATATAATAACCATCATTTATAATACACATATTCAACAATCCAGTATGGGGAAAAAATTCTAAGTAATTAGACTCAGAACCAACCCTATATAACTGACCAAAAATATCAATTCGATAATTCAGATCAGAACATCCTAGATCTTTAGTCTGAAAATTTTTACTATCTAACTTGCCAGAATATGGCAACTCTAAATCACAAAGTATACTATCAAACATCTTTCACCTACCCAAACATTAACATTAAAATAGCCAACACTGTTCCAACCAAACCAACTGCAATCACTGAGGAAAGAAGAATATAAACACCAGCCCAAACAAATTTATTCAATTAATTATCCTTTATGCGATACACATCAATATTTCTTATCCTAGTTAAATCTTTTGGTAAGCAATACTTAAGATTTGTGTATGGGTCAACGTAGTAAGTACCTCGACATTCTTCAACTAGTTCATCATTGTTTTCTCTAAAATTTGATACATCTTCTATGGTTGCTATATCCATCCCATACTCAGAACATCCCGATGCCATAACTATCAGGAAAACTAATATCAACCAAAAGATCAACATCTTAATCATTACTTTTGTGTTTCTTGAACCCATACCCATAATATAACCTTTTGCAATTTGCAATCAAAAATTCAAACTAAAAACTAACTTTGCAGTTTGCATTATCTCTTACCCGTTTGGATAATTTTTTTCACACCATCTCTGATATGGCGACCTTAAAAAGGGGCGGTCTCTTCGCCACCTTCCATATTATCACCATCAATTTTGTCATACAAGTCTTTAAAAGATTCTTTAGTATCATCATCAAAACGGTTGATACACATAGAGACTGCTTTGTCTCGATCATTGAAGATTGCATATGCCTTAGAGATGTGAACCAAACGTCGCGTGGAAATTATTTCATCGACTCCACCATCGAAGTACGTCTTACGAATTACCTCAGCCCATCGAACTAAGTGATTGACAAAGCTATCATCAGAGACTCCATGACGTTCAAATTCACCCTTGACAATTTTAGTTTCGGTCGCGGTTGGTGGATAACTCTGTTCAATCGTAACTGCAAATCTCTCAAGGAATGCTTCATTAAGAATGTTAGTACCGACAAAAGCACCAGACTCAGAGCCTTTACCTTTAGTATTAGCAGTTGCAATTACATTGAAACCATCAGCTGGTTTTACCCACTCATTGATCTTTTTCAGGTAAACTCCCTTACCTTCTAGGACAGGCTGTAAACAGAGAATCTTGTTACTGGCCAAGTCAACTTCGTCCAAAAGAAGAATTGCACCACGTTCCATCGCTTCAATCACCGGCCCTTTATGAAACACAGTTTCACCATCTACCAGACGGAAACCGCCAAGTAAATCATCTTCATCAGTTTCAATTGTAATATTAACACGAACTAGTTCACGTTTCAACTTCGCACAAGTCTGTTCGACCATGAAAGTTTTACCATTACCACTAAGTCCAGTGATAAATGTAGGATAGAAAATTTCTGACTTGACAATTGATTCAACATCTTTACAATTTCCCCAACGGACAAAGTGCGGATCAGCTTCAGGGATAAAAGAAATGACATCATCAATTAATGATTCAGTTTCTTTTTTAATTGATTCTGGAACTTCCCCTTTAACTTTTACAGCTGAAACGGTTGGAGCTTCATCCAAAGTTTCTAATGTAGGTAACAACACCCAACCATGCCCATCACCATAATCTTCGGTAATCCACCTAAGACTTTTCATAGGAAGGCTATCTTTCAACTTGGAATTGGCATCTCTCAACTCTTTAGTTTGAACGCGATTCTTACCAAGTTCGTTAAGATAAATTTCAAGAGTCTTTTTACGTTTGTCATTCATTATATAATATCCTCAAAAGTTAAAGAATTAAAAACCCAACTCATTACAATACCAATTATACCATATTGACTAGTCAATGTCAAGGCTAAATTGCACCTTTTTAGCTACTTGGCCAAAAAAATTCTGAACCATCTACATCAACCCAGACGGTTTCGCTAGTACAAATGACTCCACGACTTGCCAAGTCTAGTCGAGTATTCTTAAGAGATAGATTGCCCGTCAACTTAACTCGAATCGCCTCATGAACCACGCCCAACTCATTATTGACTACTGGTTTACTTTCGATATACTCAAAACTTTTCAATGTAATTAACTCCATAGGTCAAACAGACCATCATCATCATTTAAAAGAGAATCAATAATATTCTCAACGGTTTCGACATTGACATCATTAACTAACTCGGAATCGTCTGGTTCATCCAGATCTTCTAAATCAACTTCAATCATTTTTATCCTCCCTGTTACGTTACATATTATACCATATTACACTAGTCGGTGTCAAGAGGAAAGTGCAGTTTTTTTTCAAGTTCTGCAATTTTTTTTGATTGTTCTTTGATCTTACTCTCTAACATTTTGATGTACTGGTCGATTAACTTGATGTAAGGATTACTACACAAGAGTGATGATATATCTAAGTGTGGTCTTTTCAATTATTTTTCCTCCAAGTAATAAAAAGTATCTTCGTGATTAATAAATGAAACTTTGAATGGAACTTTCTCAATATCTTCAATTTGATAATGAAACTGAATCGAGGGCTTGTCTACTGACACCTTAACTTTTTTAATAATAGAAAATACTTTCCTTTCATCAATTTCATATTCTATGTAATTCTGACTATCTGACATATATAACTCCCCTCTCAAACTTTGACATAGGTATTATACCATATTATTGTAGTCGGTGTCAAGGTTAATTTAACCTCTAGGTGAATTTTTTTGGGAAAAAATTTTTTCAAAGGTGAATTTCAAAAAGTGTGTGAGGTTTTTCTATGTCTATTTAGGAAACTAGTAGGACTTTTTGAGACTAGGGCAAGTTGCACTGTTGTTTATCGGTGATCCTATAAGGCGATCTGAGGATCTATAAGGCCATCCCACTATATTAACCCCTCCCATATGACTACATAGTATTAGACGTTGGCCATGCGAAAAGGTTTAGGGTATATCAAAGTTTTTTTCTTCATCGCAGCGGCGTTTTCGATGAGCTCTCGATACTTAAATCATAAGGGCCTAATCAGAGTTTTGTCGGCCTAGCGGCGTTTTGGTTGATTTTCTCTGCAATATGGCATTTATCTTTAAATATACAGTGTATAATTTCTTAGACATGTCAAGATGACAGTGAGGATGTCTAAGTTTTTACACACTGTATACTAAAGTGGACACTCAAAGTCTATCGGAATGCCCGTAGACCACAGCTTCAGGCTTCCTAAGAGGTTCTCTTAAAACCACGAATATATATTTATTTAACGTTTTTTCAATCTCTCTAAATAATTAATAATCTTTTGCCATAAAGTCAATTTTTTTGGTTTTTTCTTTTTCTTATATCTAATCTTAGTATGAACTTCCTGTCCTATACTACCTTCATTCAATTTTCTACTGATTGATTTTTTGAACATATAGTAAACTCTTTTAATTCCTTATCGTAATTGATTCTTTTTCCTAAAAAATTTTCTAATTCTCTTTCATCTATTACTAGGTGTAATCCATGATCTAGCTCTATACCTATATCATGTAGATGTTTAATTGAGTCTTTAACTTGATCTAATCCTATATGTAATTTCTCTCCTGTAGAATATAATCGAATTATTAGGTTTTTCCTAGATACTTGATTTTCTTCTATTACTTCTACTAGTCTATCTATTGATGATCTTGTTAGTTCTATCTCTACTTCTCTTATTGGTATCCACTCTGGAAACCAATTATACCCTCTGGGCATTTTGTGAGATTGGGTTTCGACCATCGTTTTACCAAATTAATTCCCATACCTTAGCGACCGAATTTAATGGTTGTTTCCAAAATTCTGTAGTTAGAATTGACGAGAATCCTTTATCCCTTTCTACATTAATGCAATATGCAGTTGGTAGTACTTCTTCTCTAATATTATCATCTGATTCAATTGGTTTAATATCATTGACTAGTATTCTCTCTCCTGATCCTATACCCATAATTAAGTGATGATATTTAATATCGAATTCTTTTAACATTTCTGTAGTTTGTGGTCTTTGTGATTCCCATCGGGCGGTGGTAAGAATGATAAAATGACCATCATCGTAGAGTTTATTTACAAATTGTTTGGTATAGGGCAGAAGTATTTCCTCTGCCCCATTGTCTATCTCTGGATTAGTTCGATGTTCAACCAGAGTTCCATCTATATCAAAAAACCATGTCTTACTAGCCATTACTTTTTGACAACCATATATTCTGCAGGGATTAGATCGGGGAATGCTTGATTAACCAATTTACTAGTTAATCCTTTATACTCTAATCTCTTTTTAATGATTGACAATAGAATTTCTGCTTCAGATGGATGTAACCCTTCTAGCAATTGGATAAATAATTGTTCTCGTCTTAGGGTTGTTAATCCTCTACCTTGACTAGTGGGCTGACCGTCAAATAGGGCGAATCTACCTAAACTTAAAGCTTCTCTCTCTAGCTTAATTTCGGCAAGATCCCAATCTGGTGCATCGGATGATTTATAGGGTGGCGGAGTATCTGGTACAATCCATTCTACTCTTTTATCATATGCTCCGCGAAGGATAGCTTTCAATCCATCAGATTCATTCTCTTGTAATAATTTTACTTTTTTACTGACTGCTGTAACCTTACCTACCTCAGTAAAAATTTCATGTAAGGATTTATTTATTTCAAAACTCATGAATAACCTCTGTCAATTGTTTCAACTGGTGTTTAATAAAATACGGTAATAATTTAGACCTATCACCATAACCATTGTTCAACTGATATTTATACTCTAATAATATCTTTTCTCTAATATCTTCGGGTATATAGTCCAAATCAACTAATTGTCTATTTCTCTTATACCCCTTCATCATATCTATATCGCAGAATATCTCTGGTTCCATATTAGACCATTCATTTAACTTTTTGTTTGAAAGGGGCTTTTGTCTAATTTGATCTTCAAAGGTATTATCTGGACTTAGAAAATTGGGTACTCCATCGCCACTATCACCCCTCATGATATGTAACTTTTTAAATTGTTCTGGATTGTCAACCGTTATCATATCTCGGCGATTAGGGGAATATTGATTCACACCGTCATGTTTTTGTAGTTGGAGAAAATCCTTATCACCAGATACAATAATATTATCTTCCTGTTCCATTTGACAAATGATCGCGATGATATCATCGGCCTCAGTAGTATCCACCTGTAATACTATGTAAGGAAAACTTTCTTTTAATTCATCCCTTACTTGGTTTAAACAGGTAAATATCAAATCCCAATCGCGGGTTTGATATTGTTTAGTTCTTTTTCGATTGATTTTATATTGGGGGAAAACCTTCTTTCGCCAATAGTTTGTACTATCACAGCAAATAATTACCTCACCATATTCACCTACAAATCTAGTTCGATAATATTTGATACTTCGTAAAACCATATGACGAAATAGGTCAATTGATACGTCAGTTTCATCTTGTTGCATCAGATTTGCAATAGAGACTTGACTATAGTCTAATAGTATTGCCATATTTCATCATCCTTTAATTCTAATATTATTTAGATTCATTAAATGCGTCAATCAATGGATGATGAATACCCTTTTGGGCCAGAAGAACAGCCCTCATACAATCCACCACTATAGGTAGATATTTTTGAAAATCTTCATCATGTATATCGAATCCATACTCAGAGATTATAGTGATTGCAGGAACAAAAACGTCCTGCAAACATTCCTCGATACTATCTTTAGGATTCTGCATTATCTGTGGTGTAGATGGATGTTGGACTATAGGTGCCAAGTATGGAATTTCAATGCCATCATCCATCTTACAAATTCCTCAAATGTGAATCCAATGAAGCCTGAGTTTTAGAAACTACAGATTTTTTAGTCTTAACCTTTTTCTTTCTTGGTTTACGGTTAGTGGTAGAATACTCAGTAAATTCACTGATAATTTTCTGTAAGAACTTTTTGTACTTATTCAATGATCTCTTACCCGCGAAAGAATAAGCTTCCTTCAATTCTTTAGACTTTCCTGTGAATGATTCTTCTAGTTCATCGAGTACTGTTTGATAGAACTTTGCGTATTCACGTGCTTTATTGGGGCCGATCTTATTACCGACCAGAAAAGCTCTCGGTTCAAATTCACTTTCCCATTTATCAAAAAAATTATCAATTTCGTGTTCAACCATACCTAGCTTATAGTCTAGGTTAGAATGTCCACTAACTTGTTTTTTAGGTTTTGGTTCTTCGTAATCCTCTATTAACTGATTGATATATTCCTTAACACCCTTGTTAAAATAGGTTAATGATTTTTCAGGTAAAGTATACCCCTGTAATAGAAGGGAAGCTATAAAACCATCTGTTGCGATAATATCAAAATCCTTTTTCAAATACTTACTATCACAAATTTGTTTTTCCTTGAGATACCTCACAAACTCTTTTTTTGCAAATCGAGTAGTTTGATTATGGTTAAACCAATTCAGTGCTGAGGTTACTTCAACCTCAGTCATTACAGTATTCCAATTCGGTTGTTTTTTACCTTTACTCATTCTAGCTCCCAAAGTTGAAGTTACCTACTTCATCAGTTTTATTACCAGATTTACGATTAAGTTCTTCTTTGACTACCTTATCAAGTTCTGCCTGTAATTCAGGTGAACCCATTACACCCCAAGTTTCACCATACTCTGCAGGGTCTAGGTTTTTAAGATACTGCTTTATTGCACGATCTTCTGGATTAATCATTTTACCAGTACGAGACTTACGAATTGCTGCTTTCTTACGTCTACGTTTCAAGTTTTTCTGACCACGTTTTTTACTAATGTCTTTCATTATATCACTCCTTAAGAAATTAATTCAACAAACTTATTTAGAACAACACGATTCAGGGTTTTACCCTTTTGATGTTTCTTGAAAGCTGTAGTCATTTGTCCTTTTTTCATATCAGGATTAATTCCCAACTTTTCACCATCATCAACGTCCAACTCTTTACCGCCCTTAATAACGATAAAATTGGTATAACCAACACTATCCAAAACGATTGACTTATTCTTATTGAATGAGGAAACATATTTTTTCATCTTTGGTTTATTGTACCAAACATCATCAAGACCACTAACTCTAAGTGCATTTTGTAAATGTCTCACTTGAGGTGCAATGAAGAAACCAATCACATTAATATCAAGTCTATCACGTAAACCCATTAGTAACGCGTTTGTCATATCCAACCTATTTATTAAAGGATATTGAATTTTAGTTTTTGGGTCTACTAGAAAAGAATCAGGGGGTGAATCGTGTTTATACATGTTGTAATATGACCTATAACGAATACTCTTTAACATCTTTTCGCCATCATCATCAGAACCAACTATACAATCGCCACCATTAGACTCTCCATCTGTCAAGTAAACCACATTAACTTTTTCTAGGTTATTGGATGATTTGAATTTTTCAACTAAGTCATAAGAGGCAATCAAACAATCATTCAATGGAGTTCCACCCAAGCTATCATTACCATTCACATTGTAGTAATAACCTCGATCATACTCTGATGCGAGACAAAACATATTGAACATAGCAGTATCTAATTCGACTCTTTTCATTCGACTAGAAAAATAATTTCTCATTCCAAACGCATTAACGACTACATCATTCATTTCACCCAAAAGAACTCGGCGACCATATTCATCATAGTTTATTGCAGAATTGGGTTTTAGATCTTTTTGGTCAACGTCAGTAAAACTATAAACTTCAAAAGGAATATTAATCTTCTGACAAAACATAACTAAGTTAATAACTTGTTTGATAGTCGGCCCGATGGAACTTTCCATAGAACCAGAAAAATCAATAAAGAAAACTAATCCATGATTCTTACCATCTGGTACTACTGTAACTTTCTTGAAAAGATCTTCATTGAATTTGTAAGAATGGATTTTAGTAACATCCAAAACCCCAGTTTTTGACTCAGATGCCCGGGCGTACTGACTAGCATTTTTCTTCAATTCAAACTCTTTAACCAAATAATTTACTGACTTCATTTGATCTTTTTTGAATTTACTAAATTCAAGTTTTAACCGAGGAATGTATACTTCACCAGTAGTGCGTCTAATCCATTCAGAAATTCCTTTATGGACAACCTTATGATCTATTACATAATCTGATGAATCAACATCAGGAATTCTTGCATATACCTTGTCATATGCATCAACATCATTTACGTGTTCTTGAATTGAATCACTGATACTCTTTTCTGTCTCAGAAGCTTCTGGTGGAATATTCGATCTACCTGAACCAGAACTACCTTCAGCTGAATCATCTGAATTTTCATCATTACTTGAACTTTCTTCTGAACTTTGACCATCATCTGAATCGGACAATTCAGTTCCAGCATCATTACCAGAATCAAGATCAGACGGGTCAGAGAATTCGCTATCATCATCAAAATCAAAATCTTTGTGATTATCAGTCTCAGCTTTGGCTTTGGTGTAAATCTCCTTAACCACAGAGATTACATCATCAAAAGTCTCAGCTTTTGCAACCTTCTCAACCATAACCTTTTCATCATCTGAAAAGGGAACTTTTAAGAAATTACCAACTTTGAAATGTAAGTTAATTCGATCTAGGAAACTAAAGTCTGAAGGTTTACGATCTTCAAGACCGAAAAAATCATCATCAAACATTTCTGAGTAACCCTTGAAAAAAGACTTACTCAGACCTGAGTACTTACGTTTCATTAACTTCTCAATACGAGCATCTTCTACTACGTTGATATAGGATTGTACGGCAGAATGATTTTCTTCACTATCAATCTCAGAGTAATAGTCAGGAAAATCAGTTGGAGTAAACAAGGCATGCCCAACCTCATGACCAACCAAGAGATCATAGACATCAGGTGATGCCTTATCCCAAATCGGAAGACCGAGTTCACGTGTCTTAACATTGAAATAGGCAGTGGATATTTGTTTGTGAACAACATCTAAATTCTCCGTGGCCATTAGTTTGGCCAAATTCGACTTGGAATTTTTATTGACAACTGACATTGAAACTCCGTTGGTTAAAATTTTTAAAAACTGACTTCTCAACCTTACAAAAACAATTATACCATATTGAACAGGTATTTGTCAAGGGAAAAGTGCACCCAAACGAAAAAAATTTGAAACCTCATATCTCACCATTACAATACTAATTATACCATATTTAACAATCAGTGTCAAGAAGAAAATGCACTAAACGTAACCAAAATATGTTCTTTTTTTAAAATATTTTCTAAAAACTTCATTAACATCTAATGAATAATTAGCTCTGAAAACTCTAGTGGCTTCTACCATATGGGGGTCATTAGGAATAAAAAATTCATAAGTATTGAACAGTTGAATGAATTCTATTTGATCTTTGGGCTCTAACCTATCGAACTCTGACCATTTTAAACCACCCAAATTTAATCTAACTAACCTACCTAACCTCTGCAGAGTACTGGTGAATATATATTCTTTATCATTGTTTTGTGATCTGGGTTCAGTAGAAAAAAATTGAGATTTTAATCCCACGCAATTAATACCCATTCTACCCATCTGCTTAGTAACTATATCAGCTAAAGGTGAGTTTATGTTATTCATTTCATCTAAATAGTAATCATTCTTAGTGCCATAAAGCCCATAATTTCCGATTACTGTTTTATAACTCCTAGTCGTTTTTAAATGTGGATCTGGATAATATCCATTCTCACCAGTAGCTGCTAAAATAAATCCATTATCATCATAAGTAGATCTAGTCTGTTTATCGTAAAAATCAATATGCCATTCAGAACTACCAAAAATAATTTTAGAAGGTGTACTAGTGTCCGATTTAGCTAATGTTTGAGAGAGAATCTTTGGTTTGATCTTAATGGCAAAATCATAACCACGATCTAATAGATCTTCTTTAAATTCTTTAGTCTGTCTATTTCTTTCCATTAAGTTTTCAACCTGAACTCGTTTAGCTTCCTCTAAAAACTCTGGATTTTCAGGATCAAACCTATAAACAGTATGATGGCGATAATATCCCTTATTCATAGCTAAATCTAAAGCTTTAATATCATTTGGAATAATCCGATAAGTATCAGAATTGGGGTCAGAATGTTCAATTGTAGGGGTTGCAGTATTTACCTGACAATATCTCCACTCTTTCATTATTATAATTGCAGAATGCTGTTTTCCTTGAAATTTTTCAGATTTATATCCAGAAACATCCTGTAATCTCTCTTTACTACTAGCCCCCCCATGATGGCCTTCCTCGTTAATAGAAGCCAAAATTGAAGGTGAATAAATTTCATCCAAAATCTTAACTATATCATAGCGATTCTGATAAGCCCAAGTCATGGGAGCTATTATTATTCTATCTATATAACCTGTTTGATATTTCTGTATATTCTTAATTGATGGATTTTTATCTAATACCTTAAAGTAGTTACTTCCTCGGCCATTACTCTCTAAACTTTTTTCTGTCTCAATTTCATCATATAAATCATTTTGGGGAAATATGTAAGGTAATACTCTCACACCCAACTCAAATAATCTGTGGGTAATATTACCAAACTCATGAGTTTTTCCTTCACCCATTCTAAGAGTTAAAACTTGACATAATTTATCTTCACTTAGGATTGCCTTTTCTATATTTTCCCTAAGAGGTTTTTTTACTTCATCAATATCTGGAAAATCAAAAACACGTTCTGTCATAAAAAACTCCTTATTAATT
>CETM01204134.1_pt1 | contig 18408 bp, 22 predicted proteins | sample 361451 | NCBI WGS metagenome assembly CETM01 (sample SAMEA2622690, study PRJEB7988) | marine metagenome | isolation source: saline water (ENVO:00002010), including
TCTACTGGTTTTTTTAAAGTTTCAGGAATAAAATTACCACCAAATTTGCCTCCCCAAAAACCAAATTTATCATGTTGATCAATTAAGGGGATGTTTTTTTTAATTTTCATTTTTAATTTTATTCATATTTTCTAATAAAACATTTATCTTTGAAATATCTTTTTTCCCCGCAGTTTCTAAGCTTCCAGAAATATCAATAATATCAGCTATTTTTGCAAATTTATCAAGTTCATCATTGTATTGAATATTTCCTGCAAGCATTTTTTCAATTGTATTTGGGACATTATTTAAAAGTTTGTGTTCAAAACCGAAAGATTTTTCATAACCTTTGCCGTCAAACAATATAATATCTGAAATATTTTCATATTCTTTATATCTATCAACATCTTCTTTACTATTTATAGTAAGAGCTGAAATAACTTTAATATTATATTTTTCTTTTATTGATTTTGTTAGTTCAGGATTAACATTGTATAGCTGATAGTAATCAAAATTAAGATTCTTTATTTTTTCTAAAATTTTTTTATCAGGATTTACAAGCACAGATACAAATTTAATTCCTTTTTTACTTATATTAAGAAGTTCTTTTAGTTTATTAAATTCAACATATCTCTTAGATTTTTTATAATTTGTGATGAACCCTATAAACTGAGGTGGGTGTGGATGTTCAACAATAAACTTTAATGTTTCGAGATCAGAGACCCCACATATCTTCAAGCCTTTTATCATTGATTTAAATGATCAATCAATTTTTTAATATTATTTTTAATATTACCTCGAATTAAAGATCTACCCATAACTATTGCATTTGCTTTATGTTTATTTAATGCGTCATAAGGAGTTACTACTCTTGCCTGCTCATTTGTTTTATCTCCAGGAAGCCTTATACCTGGAGTTATAATGAATAAATTTTTATATTTTTTTTTTACAAGTTTTGCTTCTTTGGCAGATAAAACTACACCATGTAAACCAGCTTTTTTAACTAAACCTGCCTGTTTTAAAACTAATTTATCTACAGTTTTTGTATGGCCGATTTCTTTTAAAGATTTATTATCTAGGCTTGTTAAAACAGTTACCCCTAAAAGCTTAAGATTTTTATTTGTCTCAGCAGCCTTTTTTTTTGCTGCCCTCATCATTTCCAAACCTCCATTTGCATGAATAGTGATATATCTACATTTTTTTAGATCTTTTAAAGATTCTATTGCAGATAAAGCTGTTTGTTTTATATCATTAATTTTTAAGTCTAAAAAAAAATTTTTATTAATTTTTTCTAAAAAATTTCTTCCTTTTTTGCTATAAAAAAACTGTAATCCAAATTTAGGTATTATTTCTAATTCTTTGGTTTTTGTTTGTTTTATTATATTTTTAACAAGATTTATATTTGAAGTATCACAAGCAATAAAAACTTTATTTTTTTTCATTTATTTTATTTGACCACTTTTTTGAAATTTTAAATAATATTGTTTTTTTTTTAGGTGTAAAAATTTTTTCGTTTGTTTTTGGATTTCGTGATAATCTTGCTTTTTGAATTCTAGGTTCAATTGTAAAAATATCTCTTAATTCAACCCTTTCATTTCTTTTTAGAGAATTTTTCATCTCATTTATTATAATATCAAATAATTTTGTTAGATCTTTTCTTAAAAAATTTGGATAGCTGTCTGCTAGTTCTTTAATTAAGTCTGATTTTGCGACTGACAATTTTTTTTATTCTGTATCCTTTTTATTTTTCTTATCATCTAATTGTTCAGAAAGCGATGAGAAAGGTAAATTTTTCCCACTTAAGGGGCTAGAAAACTTAGACACTGCCTCCTTATTTTGAAGCTCCTCAAGTAGTTTTATGCTTAAACTTACTTTTCTCTTATCAAAGTTTAGCTCAGCTATAGCAGCATCAATTCTCTCTCCACCTACAAAACGAGATGGTCTCGCATCAGAAGCGCTGACAGCTATTTTTGATTTTTTAATCATAAATTGTAGATCTGATCCTTCAGGTTTAACAACTAATCCTTTGTTATCTGATGATACTACTTTAACAGTTATTGTATCATTTATATTTTTATCCTTAAACCAGTTGAAAGGATCTTCTTGCATTTGTTTTAACCCAACTCTAGTTTTTAGTTCTTCTTTATTAATTTCCAATATTTTAACTTTTAATTTATTTCCCTTTTTGTACTTTTTTAACTCTTCTTCTGGCTTTCCAGTATATGATAGATCGTTAGCATGCAAAAAACCATCAATGTCAAAATCTGCTAGTTTTACATACACGGCATATTCATTTGTACTTATAACCGTACCATCAATAACTGATCCAACAGGATATTTGTTTTCAAGCGTTGTATAAGGGTTTTCAATTGTTAATCTGTGAGAAATTGCAACTCTTCTTTTTTCTTTATCAATTTCAGTAATAACACAGTCAATAAGGTCACCTACTTTAAATGTTTTCTTTGCAGATATATTCTTTTTAGTCCAACTAATTTCACTTGAATGAAGTAAAGTACTAAGACCTGGTTCAAGTTCACAGAAACATCCGTAATCTGTAATTTTTACTACTTTAACTTTATATTTTTTTCCTATCTCATAATTTGATATATGTTCAAAAGGATCTGGAGATAGTTGTTTAATTGAACATCCGATTTGTAATTTTTCTGTATCAATCGATATAACTTTTAGATTATGTTTTTCTCCAATATTAAAAACCTCGTCTGGATGATTCACTCTAGAATATGAAATTTCTTGAAGGTGCACCAATACATCTATTTCATTATTAACTTCAAAAAAACAACCAAAAGAAGAATAGCCTTTGACTATTGCATCTTTAATAATATCTCCTACTTTAAATTTTTCAATTATTTTTGCTTTATCTTCTTTTTTATTTGAGCTAACAATTTGTCTTCTAGATACGCATGCGTTTCCTCTTATTTTATCTAATTTTATAATTGCAAATTTTTGTTCTATTCCAATTAAATGATCAATGTTTTTTAGAGGTTTATCAGATATTTGAGAACCCGGACAAAACATTAATGATCCAGTTTCTAAATGTTCAACTATAACTCCGCCCTTACACTTTGAAGTTATTTTACCATTGATTGACTCATTTTTTTCATATGCTTTTTCTAGCTCATACCAACCTTTAATTTTTTTTGCTTTCTGTGCCGAAACAATTACATCTCCGTTCTTATCCTCAATTTTTTCTAATAGTACTGATATTACTCCACCTTCTACAATTTTATCTTGCATTCCAATGATTTTCATCTCATTTATATCTATAACTGGTTCACTCTTCAGTCCTTGAATAAAAAGGAAAATGTATTTGTCAGTAATTTTTGTTATTTTTCCCTCAATTACTTTTCCTTCCTCTATTTTATTCTTTGATAGCTGGCTATTTAGTAATTTTTCAAATTGTTGAGTGGCTGGAGAAGATAAATCTTTGTAAATTTCCATTAATTTTTTAGCTTTCTATCCATAATACCTTTTATTTTCATAAAGCACGCTTTCTTACTTAATTTAGTAGTATTAATCAAGATTGAATCTTTTGTTTTTTTTAGCGGTCCATGTTTTCTTTCACGATCAGATTTATCCCTATTTTTAAGGCTTTTTATTACCTCCTTAATTGAAATATTTTTTTTTAGAGCCTTTAATTCTTTGTACCTTCTATTGGCTCGTATTTTTAGACTAGCCGTTATAAAAAATTTAAACATTGCATCCTTTACTTGTACTGATGTTATATCTCTTCCATCAAGAATTGATCCTTTGTATTTTAATGGTGGTGCGTAAGCACACCTTTGTTGAAATTGATGAACAATATTTCTTATTTTCTTATCTTTAGCAATAACTGAAGCTGAAGTAGCAACTTTATCAGACAATAAATTTATATTTTTAAGTTTAATCAATTTAAGACTATTGATTTTATTTTTAATTAAAGAATATGAAAACTTCTTTGGGTTATCTAATTTTAACTTGCCAATATATCTATATATTTTTCCAGTATCCAGATAAAAAAGATTATAATGGTTGGCAATTAATTTTGATTGTGTACCAGCACCAGCGGCAGCAGGAGAATCGATAGCAACAGTAATAATATTATTTCTTTTTTTCATTTTATATCTGCTCCAAGATTTTTAAGAATTTTTAAGAATTTTGGAAATGAGGAGTTAATAGAATCCTTGTTATGTATTCTCCATTCCCCACCAAAAGTTACAGCAGCAATACAAGACATCATAAATACTCTATGGTCTTTTAAAAAATTCTTTACACAATATTTTCCTTTGAGAAATAAATCGGGGTTTCCAAAAATTTTAATATTATCTTTTTTTTTTATTACCTTTATTCCAATCATTTTTAGAAATTTTATTGCCACATTTAATCTTGGGCTTTCTTTTTTATTTAATTCACCAAGATTATTAAATTTTGAGACCCCTTTTGCTTTTGCTGCCACTAAAAATATAACTAGAAACTCATCTATAGCAGCACTATTTAAACTAGAGGGGCAATTAATTGAAATTAAATTTTTTTTGCTTTGCACGTGGATATCTGCAATTTTTTCTCCTTTATATGTTCTTTTATTTTTAAATATAATATTTGAATTCATTTTATTAAGAATTTTTATAATTCCAATTCTACTATCATTTACATTTATCCTTTTTATTTTGATTTTGGATTTTTCTGAAAGAAGAGTTAATACTATAAAAAAAGCACTTGAACTAATGTCACCAGGCACATCATAACAAAAAGATTTAAATTGACTTAATCCTTTTACTTCAATCAAATCTCTGTTGTTTTTAAATTTAATTTTTATAGGAATTTTTAAATGTTTAAATAATAGTTCTGTATGATTCCTGGATTTTTTTGCACTAATTGTTGTTATCCCCGGTGTATTCAATGCAGCAAACATTACAGCACTTTTACATTGTGCACTTCCTATATTTTCGAAATAATTAATGGGTCTTAAAAATTCGCTACCTTCAATTTCTACAGGAAGAGAATTTTTTTTTGTTTTTATATTTGCACCAAAAAGTTTCAGAGGCTCCGTTACTCTTGAAAAATCTCTTTTAGATAAACTTTTATCTCCAATAATTTTAATCTTACTTTTATTTTTAACTAATAATCCCAAAATAAGTCTTGCTAGTGTACCTGAATTTCCAGCATTAATTATAATATTTTTTTTTTTAAATCCGTCTAAACCATAACCATTGATTTCAAAAAAATTTCTCTTTTTTTTATAATTTATACCTAGTTTTTTTATAGTTTTTAATGTGTTTAATACATCATCAGACTGCAGAAGATTTGAAATTTTAGAAATACCCATAGCTTGCGAAGCAAGCAAAATTGTTCTTATTGAAAGACTTTTATCTGAACTAACTTCTATTGTTTTATTATATGGAGGTATTTTTTTACCAATATAAATAATATTTGACATTAATGAATTAATTTATTTTAAATTCATCACCAAAATATGCTGATCTTGCACTTGCATCGTTTATAATCTCGTTTGGACTTCCTGAGGCAATAATTTTTCCATTTGAAAGAACTATTGCTCTGTCCACACAAGTTAAAAGATCTCGTGCCTGATGATCGCAAACTACTATTGTAATTTTTTCCATTGATTGTAAATTTACTATTATTTCTTGAAGCATTTTTATTGTTAAAATATCTAGTGCTGCAAAAGGTTCATCTAGTAACAAAATGTTTGGATCATTAATTAACGCCATAGCAATTACTAATTTTTTTTTTTGCCCACCTGACAAATGTTTAGCTTTTATCTTCAATAATGGGTCAAACTCAAATTGAGCAATAATTTTTTCTATTTTATTTTCTCTTAAGTCTTTTTCTTTAATATGTATTTCACCAACCAATTTTAAATTTTCATACAAATTTAAGTCCTGTATAAACCCTCCTGTTTGTGGAACGTAACCAAGTTTAAATCTTTTTACTCGATCATAAATTGGTATTTTTGTACAATCCACTCCTTTAATTAATACTTTGCCATAACTTGGATCTTTTAATCCTGTTATAATATGAAAAATTGTTGACTTACCCACTCCATTTGGCCCAAGCATTCCTAAAACTTCTTGTCGATTAATTTTTAGGCTTAAATTATTTAAAATTTGTCTTCTATTATAAAACATCGAAACTTTTTCTAATTCTAGAAGAGTTTCTTTTTCTTTATAACTTTTTATCCTAAATTTTTTTATAAGAGCCATTATTTTGTTATTACTGATATTTTCTTTTTTTCGTTGTTTGGATTAATATTTATAACTTTTGTTTCAATGTTTAAAATTATTTTTCCAGCTTTCATAATAGATTTAGGATCTGTTACTACTACATTATTGTATGCTATTGCAATATTTGTTTCCATATCTACATCAAAATAATCGCACGTTATTTCTTTATCTTCATAATTAATTACAACATTTTGATAAAATTTTGAATTTAAATCAGAAGAATTATATTCTGCAAAATCTGATACTATATAAACTGTTGATCTTTTACTTGAGGTAATAATACCCCTAACATTATCAAGATCTAGTATATCTTTATTGTCCATATTTGTTCTTCCTGACGTTGCTAATATTTTATATTTATTTCCTTTTCGATCTGTTGTTAAATACTCTACATCTTTAACAAGATTTTTTATTTCAGGTTTTTTTAGTTTTGTTTTTGCTTCCACATTTTGGATATCATTTTTTTTCTCAGGATTTAAATCAGACTTATCTGATATATTTTGCTCCACTTTTTTTGAAGTTTCTTCTTTTAATTTTTTTTCTTCAGTTATATTTAATGCTACGTCTTCGGCATTTTCTTTGGATTTATCTAAAATAGCCGTTTCATTTTCTTGAGAAGTTAATTTGTTATAATTTGAAAAATAGTTAAAATAAACACTTCCTAATATAATTATAATTATTAAAAAAATAGTGACTTGTATTAAAGATTTTAAGGACATTTAGCTTATATTTGCCTTCAAAATATTATGTATATGTATAATTCCTATAGTCTTATTTTTTTTATTTCCTTTATGGACACAAAGACAAGTGATCTTATTTGTATTCATAATTGACAGAGCCTGGGCTGCAAGAGTATCTTGGTTAATACTAATTGGTTTTCTTTTCATTAATTTACTAATTTTTATTTTTTGAAAATTTTCAAATTTTTGATTTAATCTTTTTATGTCTCCATCTGTCAATATTCCTGTAGTAACATTTCTTTTTTTAATTATAAGCACACCCAAATTTTTTTTTGATATTACTTTAAGCGCATCTTTCATTAAAGTATTTTCATTTATAAAAGGAATCTTATTTCCTGTAAGCATTATATCTCCAACACTTTTTAATTTAATAGAAAGAGAGCCTCCAGGGTGAAACTTTTTAAAATCTAGTTTTCCAAAATTATTATATTTCATACATGTTATTGCAATCGCATCTCCTAATGCTAATTGAATTGTTGTTGAAGATGTAGGTACTATATTACCTGGGCCAGCTTCTTTTACAGTCGGCATTAAAAATTTAATATCGGAATTCTTAAAAAGTAGAGAGTCTTTTTTTGACGTTACTCCTATCAATTTAATATTTTTATTTCTGGAAGCGTATTGAACTATATTTTTTAATTCTTCACTTTCACCACTTAGACTTATTAGTATTACAATATCATTTGAAGTTATTTGCCCCATATCACCATGACTAGCATTTGAAGCTTCCATGAAAAAAGATGGAATACCAATTGATGAAAAAGTTGCAGCCCATTTTTTTCCTATTATTCCACTTTTTCCAACTCCAGATATAATTATTTTTCCATTCCTACAATTTAATATTGTTTTAACTATTTGATTGAATGAATTTCCAATGTATGATTTAATTTTTTTTAAAGCATCAATTTCATATTGAATTACATTTTTTGCAATTGATTGTATTTTAATATTATTCATTTAATGAGACCATACATCTTCACGAAAAGAGAAAAAATCTAACTCAACTCTTGTAGGAAGAAATTTTATAGTTTTATTATATAAGTCTATTCGATTTTCCCTAACTAATATTTTATGAAGTCCCTCTTGAATTTTATGAAGATAAATCACATCATTGGCACAATACTCAAGTTGTTTACTAGATAAATCTCCACCAAAATCTGAAGTTTGCAAATGTTTGCTAATATCGATTCCAATGAATTCCTTTATTAGATCTTTTAGACCGTGTTTATCCGAATAGCTTCTAGCAATTTTGCTCATTACTTTTGTGCAGATAATATTTTGAACATCTATATTTAAATATTTTTTTATGAATAAAAGGTCTGCTCTAGCATAATGAAAAATTTTTTTAATATTTTCATTTTTGAGTAATCTTTTTAAATTGGGTGCGTTATATTTTTCTTTATTTAACTGAATTATATGCGCGTCATTATTTCCAGATGAAATTTGAACTAAACATAATCTATCTCTTTCAACATTTAATCCCATGAATTCACAGTCAATTGCAATTTTGTCACTTAAACTTATTTGATCTGGTAAATCTTCTTTATGTAAATTAATATCTAAATTCATTGAAATAATATATATATGAAACTTAAGGAAATTCTAGTTTTCGGTGCTTCTGGCCAAATAGGAAGAAACTTAATAAGAAAGTTAACCAATAATAACTATAAAGTTATTGCTGTAACTCGAAATATTCATCAAAAAGGATATATTTTAAAAACCCAGTCTAACCCTGGCTATTTAGAAATTGAAGAACTAAAATATTTTAATATTGAAAAGATAAGAAGTTTAATAAAAAACTGCAGAATTTGTATTAACTTAATTGGAATATTATTTGAAAAAAAAAAAAATTATTTTAAGAATATTCATACTGACTTTCCAGACCTTATTTCAAATTTATCAAAAGAATATAATATTGAAAAATTAATACATGTTTCTGCACTAGGAATAGAGAATGCTATTGATAGTAATTATGCTATAAGCAAGCTTGAAGGAGAAGATAAAGTAAAAAAAAATTTTAGAAGATCAGTAATATTAAAACCTTCGATTGTTTACTCTGTAGATGATAATTTTACCACAAATTTTATGAGTTTATTAAACCTTTTACCATTTGTACCCATTTATTATAAAGGTAAAACAAAATTTTGTCCTATACATGTTACAGATTTAACAAAAATAATTTTTGAAATAATAAATGGAAAAACAAATGAACAAACAATTGAGTGCATTGGACCTGAAGTTATCACTTTCAAAAATATTATTATTAAATTATTAGAAGCTATTGACAAAAAAAAATTATTAATTCCTTTGCCTTTATCAATAGCTAAATTGACAGCTAAAATATTTGAGATAATGCCAAAACCATTAATAACTACTGATCAATTAAATTTATTGAAATATGATAATATTTCTTCCGAAAAATATAAAAATAATTTCGATTTAGGTATTGATGCAAAAAAAATATTTGATGTTGAAATTAAAAAGTACAGCTTTAATTGGAGAACTGGGGGTCAATTCTCTAAGGAAAAAACTCTGAAAAAATAATTATGTTAAATTATATAATCTATGCAATTATTTTAGCTATATTGGTTTTTGTTATTATAATAGCCTTTAAGGCAATCAATAGAGGTATTGAAGCAAAACACAATTTAAATAATAATATAGATTATGACGAAAAAAAAAAAATGAATATAAAAAAAGATATCGATACTACATTAACTCAGGAATTAAATAATTTAAAGAAACTTCATTCAGAGGGAGCATTAAGTGATGAAGAATTTAAAAAAGCCAAAGAAAAAATTTTATTTTAGGCTGATTTTATTTTTTTCTCAATAAATTGTGGCACATCATCTTCTTTACCAACTACATCTTCTTTTTTCCCTTTAGGTTGGAATACAATCATTAAATGAAGAGGACAATATGAAAATTTTTCAACATTTTTTCTTCCACAAAAGGATGATCCAGGTTCATCGGGATGACCTTCCATATATTTACAAGTATCTTCATTCAATTCTTCTAAATGTAAATTTTTTGCAGGCTCAAAATCCTTGTTTAAAATTAAAGATCTAAATTTACTTCTTCTTCCTCTTTTTATATTTTGCTGATTATTAGATTGAAAAACTTCATTTTTTTGTGAAATAGATGATTTTGTTTTTATTTTAGCCGAAAGATTTAATCTATGTGCTTTTCCAATTACTGCATTTCTGCTAATTCCCCCAATTATCTCAGCAATTTGACTAGCAGTTTGACCTTTACCCCAAAGCTCTCTAAGTTTATTTACTTTATCTTCTGTCCAGCTCATAACACTATATTTAGTATATTATTAATTTTTTACAACACTATCTTGAAACCATAATTATTATTTAATAACAAGCCTTTTTTTCTGTTTTTTAACAAATAATTAAAAAAAGGTTTAAGAATAATTACTAATGGTTGAATTAGAAAAAAAATATAAAATTGGTGTAAGAAGATTTGGTTTAATTAATTGGATTGGCGTTTATTCCTATTTTAAAAGAGAAGTAAGTAGATTTTTAATTGTTGCTGGCCAAACTTTGTTTGGTCCTATTCTAACTTCTATACTTTTTTTAACAGTTATAACTTTAGCTATAGGTGATGAAAGAAATAATGTTTTAGGAGTTCCATTTGTTGAGTTTCTTGCAAGTGGCTTGATTATGATGCAAGTAATACAACAAAGTTTTTCTCACTCAAGCTCCTCTTTAATTATGGGTAAAATGATGGGTACCATAACAGATATAATTGGAAGCCCACTTTCAGCAGCTGAAATCACCATAGCACTTTCTTTTGCTTCTATTGCAAGAGGATTTTGTATAGCTTTAGTAACTACTATAATATTCATTATTTTTTTAGATCTAAATATTCAAAATTATTTTCTATGGTTTGTATATCTATTTTTAGGAGGTTTTTTTTTAGGTTCAGCCGGAATTATTGCTGGACTTTATGCTGATAAATTTGACCAAATGGCCACATTAACAAATTTTATAATAGTTCCTTTGTCTTTTTTATCTGGAACTTTCTATAGTATAGAAAAATTACCAAATGTTTTAAAAAGTATAAGTTATTACAATCCATTTTTTCATATGATTGATGGTTTTAGATATTCATTTATAGGTCAAATGGATGGTTCAGTTAAATTTGGAATTATTTTTTTGTTATTTTTATCATTTATAACTTGGTATATAGCTTACTTTTTATTTAAAAAAGGATACAAAATTAAATCGTAAAAATGAGTTCGTTAGCAAAAATTTACAATAGAAGAAAAATTTCTTTTAAAAAAGGAAAAGGAAGTTATTTATACTCTTCAAATGGTAAAAAATATTTAGATTTTGTTCAAGGTATAGCTGTAAATTCTCTAGGCCATGCTAATCCTTACTTAATTGATGCAATAAAAAAACAATCAAAAAAAGTTTGGCATGTTTCAAATGCATTTTTAATACCTGAAGGAGAGAAATTGGCAAAAAAATTAACAGAAAAAACTTTTGCTGATTATGTATTTTTTCAAAATAGTGGAGCAGAAGCTACAGAGGCCGCAATTAAAGTTGCCAGAAGATATTTTTATTCAATTGGAAAGCCAAATAAATATAGAATTATTTGTATTAAGAATTCGTTTCATGGAAGAACAATTGCCGCAATAAGCGCAAGCGGCTCTAAAAAAATGACAGAAGGATTTGGACCTAAGGCTCCAGGATTTGATCATTTTGAATTTGGAAATCATAAACAAATGAAAAAATTAATAAATAAAAATACTGCCGCTATAATGGTAGAGACAATTATGGGCGAAGGTGGAATTAAGATAATACCAAACTGGTGTATAAAAGAACTGAGAAAAATTTGTAATAAAAAAGGAATTTTATTGATATTGGATGAGGTGCAATGTGGGGTTGGTCGAAGCGGTAAGTTTTTTGCATTTGAGGATGCAAAAATTAAACCAGATATAGTTCCAATTGCAAAAGGAATAGGAGGAGGTTTTCCTATTGGTGCAGTTTTAATGTCAAAGAAAGTTGCGAAAGGAATGACTCCTGGAACACATGGATCAACATTTGGAGGAAACCCTTTAGCTATGAGTGTTGGAAATGCAGTTCTTGATCAAATATTAAATAAAGGATTTTTGCCCAAAGTAAGAAAACTCTCGAATTATTTTCACTCTGAACTAAATAAAATCCAAAAACAATTTCCAAGTATTATAAAAGAAGTAAGAGGAGTTGGTTACTTGATTGGTCTACAACTATTATTTGATCAGACAAAATTTATTCAACAACTTCTGGATAATAAATTACTAACAATTCGTGCTGCTGAAAATGTCATAAGAATTTTACCACCACTTAACGTCAAAAAGTCCGAGATTGATATAGCTTTAAGTATTATAAAAAAAGTTTGTTACAATTATAAAATATGAATAATTTTATAAATTTAAAAGATATTTCAAGTTCAGATCTTAGAAATATTTTATTTGAAGCAAAAAAAAGAAAAAAGAAAAGAAATAGACTCAGCACTTTAGATGAAGATAAAGACGTTCCTCTTAAGGGAAAACTACTGATACAGATGTTTGAGAAACCAAGCTCTAGAACAAGATTAAGTTTTTATCTTGCAATTAAACAGTTGGGAGGCGGTACAATGACTCTAAAATCAAACGAAATACATTTAGGCAAAGGAGGGGAAAGTTTATCTGATACTGCAAAGATACTGTCAACCTACGGAGATGGATTTATGCTGAGAACTGATAGTGATAAAAAAATTAAAGAATTTTGTAAATATTCAAAAATACCTATAATAAATGGTCTAAGTCCATCATCGCACCCAACTCAAATTCTTTCAGATGTATTTACAATTGAAGAAATTAAAAAAAAGCCAATATCTAAACTTAATATAACATGGATAGGAGACTGTAATAATGTTCTCAATAGCCTAATAGCTGCTTCTGTAAAATTTTCTTTCAAATTAAATATTGGTTGCCCTAAAAACTATAAACCTAAACGATTTATATTAAATTGGGTAAAAAAAAATAAAAGAAAAGTAAATATTTTTCATGATCCAAGAAAAGCTGTAAAAAATGCTGATGTAATTTTTTCTGATAAAGTCATTTCATTAAATGATCATGTAGATATTAGAAAGAAAAAAAAAGATTTTAAAAAATTTTACGTTGATCAGAAATTATTGGACAAGGCAAAAAAAAATGTAATTTTTTTACACTGTCTTCCAAGAGGCTCGGAGGTTTCAGACAAAGTTTTTTTAGGAAAAAATTCTAAAGTTTGGTTGCAAGCACTTAATAGAGTCCATGTTCAAAAAAGCATCTTATTGTACTGTTTTGGAAAATTAAGGTAAAGGTAAAGGATTGTCCGAATTTACATTCATGTAAAGAATAACCGAAGCTCTATCTTCTTCTTTTTTTAAACCTGCAAATGCCATTTTAGTTCCTTTGATATATTTTGCCGGTTTTATTAAGAAGCTATTCATTTCATTAAACGTCCAAGATTTATTAAAAGCTGTTAATGCCTTAGAGTATTTATAATCATCTAGCGCGGCCATGTTTCTACCCAAAACATTATACAATGCGGGACCTATTTTATTTTTTCCATTTTTTTTAACTGAGTGACAAGCAGTACATTTTTTAAAAACTTTCTGTCCATGCTCAACATTTCCTAATGCCAATAAAGAGGAAATATCAACTTTTTCAATTGCACTTGAGGTATTAGAACCACTTGCTTCAACAACCTCAACTTTATATGCTGATTTATTTGGCTTTTCTACATAGAAGATTACATCAGAAATTTTACCTATTCCAAAAACAACAATAAAAACTACTATTATAGCTGCAATTATTTTATTAATTTCAAAGGAATCCATGATTTTTTCTTACTAACGACGTATAACATGTTAAACAAAAAAAATACTAAATTTAATTTTAATAATTGCGTCTGAAAGACGCATAAAGATTGAATTTATGAATAAAACAATAATTTTTATACCATCAAGACTCGCAGCCACAAGATTGCCAAATAAACCTCTTTTAAAAATAAATGGATTATCAATTATCAATCATGTTTATAAAAAAGCAAAATCTGTTGGTGTTGCTGACGTATACGTTGCAACTGGAGATATAGAAATTTTCCAAGATGTAACTGATGAGGGTGGAAAATGTATTTTAACTGAAAAGGAACATCAAACTGGAACAGATAGAATCTTTGAAGCTTATCAGAAAATGAATCAAAATAATTATGATTATATAATTAATCTACAAGGAGACGAACCAATGATTGATGTAGAAGATATCAAAAATCTTAATAGTAAAGCAATTAAAGAAAAATCTCAAATTGCAACATTGGCTAGTAAAATTGTAGATAAAGTTAATTTTAGTAAAAAAAATATTGTAAAGGTCATTACTGAAAAAAAACTTTCGAAAAAAAATTTATCTAAAGCAAAAAATTTTTTAAGACAAGTTTCATCAAATAGTCATGAAAATATCTATCATCATATTGGCATTTATATGTATAAAGTTGAAATATTAAAAAAACTAATAAATTTAAACCAGAGTAAAAATGAGAAAATTCATAAACTAGAACAAATGAGAGCAATGGATAATAATATATTAATTGATGTTATTTTGGCAAATTCATCTCCTATTGGTGTAGATACTCTAGAGGATTTTATAGAAATAAAAAAAATAATGAAATATAAGAGCTAGAATTTATGAAAATAGCATATCAAGGTATACCAGGCAGTTATAGTGAGAGTTGCGCAAAAGAAATGTACCCAGGATGTGAAACAATATCTTGTAAAACATTTGATGAATGTTTTGAAAAAGCTAGTCAAGATAATTCTGTTAGAAGTATAATACCTGAGTCAAATAAAACTACAGGAAATATTGGTGTCGAATATTTAATATTTAAATATAGATTAAATATCTATGCAGAACACTTTTTTCCAATTAAACACAATTTACTAGGTATAAAGGAATCAAAATTGACTGATATCAAAGATGTTTATTCCCACGCACAAGCATTAAGTCAATCTTCAAATTTTATTAAAAAACATAATTTAAATGAAAATGTTAGAGCAGATACTGCTGGTTCGGCAAAGTATGTTTCAGATAAAAAAAATAAAACTAAAGCTGCTATAGCTTCTGAGCTAAGCGCATCAATTTACAATCTCGAAATTATAAAAAAAAATATTCAGGATGAAAAAAATAATGTAACTAGATTTCTACTAATGGGTAAAGAAGTATTTCAACCAGAACTAAAAAATGATAATTTTATCACCTCATTCTTATTTAAACTCAAAAGTAAACCAGCGGCTCTTTATTCAGCACTTTCAGGGTTTGCAATAAATGGTGTTAATATGACCAAACTACAAAGTTTTCCTGAAAAAAATTCATTTTCTTCATTTTTCTTTCTTTGCGATATCGAGGGGCACATAGAAGATCAAAAAATTAAAAATTCATTAGAAGAATTGGGTTTGCATTGTGAAGATATGCACGTGTTAGGTGTTTTTAATTCAGATAAATTTAGACAAAAATAACTCATAAGTTTATTGTGGAATAGAAAACTTTATTGATATAATAAATTCGGGGGCCAATCAGGTGGAGTTACCATGAACTCCCCCAGGCTTGAAAAAGAGCAAGGGTAATGAGTATTTTCCAGGTTGGTTGGTCTCCTTTAAAAATGACAAATAATTCTAAAGTGCTGGCACTAAAATATAGACCACAAGTCTTTAATGATTTGATAGGACAAGAAGTTATTGTCGAAACTATATTTAATTCAATTAAATTTAATAAGACAGCTAATGCATACCTATTCACAGGAATTCGAGGTGTAGGAAAAACAACGATAGCAAGAATACTCGCAAAATCTTTAAACTGTGAAAATGGTATAGACAATTTGTGCGAAGATGATTTTTGTACTCATTGCGACTCTATAATTAATTCAAATCATATTGACGTTTTAGAAATTGATGCTGCAAGCAAAACAGGTGTTGATGATGTAAGAGATCTAATTGAATTTTCTAGGTATGGACCTACAACGGCTAAATATAAAATATTTATTATCGATGAGGTTCATATGCTTAGCAAGCAAGCATTTAATGCATTACTAAAAACTTTAGAAGAACCGCCAGAATATTTAAAATTTATATTTGCCACAACAGAGATAAAAAAAATTCCTGTAACGGTTGTTTCAAGATGTCAAAGATTTGATTTGTCTAGAGTAAAATCTCAAGAACTTTTTCAATATATTAAAAAAATTAAAGATAAAGAAAAAGGTAAAGTAACTGATGAAGCAATAAAATTAATTGTAAAAATTTCAGAAGGTTCAGTAAGGGATGCTTTGTCTTTGTTAGATCGTGGATTAATAAGTAATTCAGAAGGAGAAGATTTAGATTTAGGAAAGGCACAAAAAATTTATGGATATTTTGATAAAAGCAAATTAGTAGAATTATTTCGAAATTTATTCAATGGAAATGAAGAAAAAGTCATTGAGATATATAGAAATATATATAACGCTGGAGTAGAACCCAAAATTTTTTTAAATGATTTTTTAGAAATTCTATATTTTTTAAAAAATATATCATCTATAAAATTAGATGGAAATAATTTTTCACTTAATGATGATGATTTTAAGGAAATTAATAATATTTCTAATCAAGTTGAGCCAAAAGAAATTATGCTATTTTGGCAGTTCACAATAGAGACTTTAGATGAATTAAATGTAGTTGCTAATCCCAACATGAGTGTAGAAATGTTTTTAATTAGATTAATGTATTTAAAAGAATTCAATAAAAAAAATCATGAAGAACTATTGATTGCTAATCACAATGTAAATAACACGAACAACGAACAAACTATTTCAAAAAATATAAAGACTGTAGATCAAATTAAAAATATTTCGCAAAAAGATAAAACAGCTCCAAAGGTAAAATCCCAGGAATCAACTAGTGAATTAATAAGTAGTTTTGATGATTTAATTAACTTATGTGTAAAAAAAAAAGAGATAAAATTTAAATACGAATTAGAGTCAAACGTTAATCTTGTATCTTTTAATCAAGGAAGAATTGAAATAGAGTTTAACGAAAGTTTAGAAAAAGATTTTATAAAAGAATTATCTAATAAATTGTTTGAATGGACCAACAAAAGATGGATAATTTCACTTTCAAAAAAGAAAGGTTTGAATTCAAAAAAAAATCAAAAAAAAATGGAAAAATACAAACAAATTGAGGGTTTTAAAGAAAGTGAAATATATCAAAAGATTTTAGAAACTCTGCCTGATGCAGAGTTGGTTGATATCAAAACAAATGAGAACAAAGATGAATGATTTTAGTAAAATTTTAGAAAAAGCAAAAGAAGTAGAATTAAAAATGAAAGAAAGCCAAGAAAAAATTAAACAAATTAAGGTTGTGGGTATTTCTGGAGGAAATGCTGTAAAAATCACCTTAAATGGTCAAGGAGAAATGGTAAATTTGGAACTTACCGATGAAATTTTGAAAGAGGAAAAAGGTATTTTGTCTGATTTAATTATGGCTGCTCATTCTAATGCTAAAAATCAATTAAAGACAAAAACCTCGGAAGAAATTTCAAAAGCCACAGGCAATTTTGGCATTCCAGGATTTAAGTGGCCATTATAACTTAATGCAGAATATATCTGAAATTAATAACTTAATAAAACTTATTTCTAAATTACCTGGACTAGGACCAAAATCAGCTAAAAGAATAATTTTAAAATTAATTAATAACAGACAAGAGTTAATGAAACCATTGAGTCAAACATTGAATGAGGTTTATAAAAATATTGTAAGGTGTAAAAACTGTGGTTCTTTGAAATTGAATACATCAAATTGTGAAAATTGTGAAAACAACTTAAAAAAATATAATAAAATCTGTGTAGTTGAGAATATCGCAGATCAATGGACTATTGAAAGTTCAAGCATCTTCCAAGGATACTTTCATATTTTAGGTGGAACTTTAACAAATTTAAATTCTGAAAGAAAAGAAGATCTACTCTTAGATTCACTTATTGAAAGAATAAAAAAAAATAATATAGAGGAAGTTATTTTAGCAACTAGTGCTACTGTTGAAGGTCAAACTACTGCATTTTACATTCAAGATAGTTTAAAAAAATTTAATATTAAAGTTTCAAAACTTGCTCAAGGATTACCAGTAGGTGGAGAAATTGAAAGTTTAGATGATGGAACTTTAATTTCTGCTTTTAAAAATAGAAAAGGATTAAATTCAGAGTCAGATTGATTTTTTAATCAATCTATTAAAGTGAAGTAAAGGCTCAGTGTAACCTGAGGGTTGATATTTTCCATGGAAAATTAAATCACATGCTGCTTTGAAAGCAATTGATTTTTCAAAGTTCCCAGCCATTGGTTGATAAGGGTCCTGATCTTTCATACCATGATCTTTTAAATTTTGATAATCAACTACTTTAGCCATTTTCTTCATA
>CETM01065784.1_pt1 | contig 18378 bp, 17 predicted proteins | sample 361451 | NCBI WGS metagenome assembly CETM01 (sample SAMEA2622690, study PRJEB7988) | marine metagenome | isolation source: saline water (ENVO:00002010), including
ATGAACTCAAGAAAAAAGCCTGGCAGAAAGGCGTTCTGACACAAGTCCTAATCCCTCCGATACCAACGTCACTCGGCGTGAAAAGTTGGGATTGGAATGATGTTCTGAATGTTTACGGTGCCATAGGCTTTCCGAAAGTTCATATCTGATCCAAGGGGCTTCGGCCCCTTTTTTTGCGCCTTGCATATTTGAAAAAACATGGAGAATGAAAAACAGATAACCAATTGGAGAAACCAACATGATGGTATCAACTCTGTTAACAAAGCAGATTGATGGGAAAGCTCGGCCATTGAAGAGGTGCTAAACACCTCAATCAGACCTACAGGTTTTATACTAGTTGGCTAAACGGTAGGTACCACCTCTGGTTAAGGCAGATTGGTATGCGGGGCGGGCTTGGAGCCGTTTGATCCAAGCTGTCAGGTTGGGGCGTTGGTGTAATAGACCAAATGAGCCTGCAATCTCCCCAACAAAGCTCATCTGGATATCTGCGGCACTGAACAGTTCATCTAGCAGAAAGGTTTTACCCTCCAACGAAGCTTCAAGAAAACCCAAATGATTATTTAGTTCGCTGTTTATGCGCGGCTGCAGAGCTGCACCTCCATCTTCCAGAGGATCAACATAAACCTTCAACAGCAGAGGAAGCATTGCTGATCCCTCAGCGTAGTGAAGCCATTGCACATATTGCTCATACGCCCAGCTTTCAGGAGTAGGGTGCAGGAGGTCTCCAGCATATTTTCTGATGAGATAATCAATAATTGCCCCGGATTCATGGATGATGAAATTGCCGTCTTCAATGACTGGCGACTTACCTAATGGGTGAATGTGCAACAGCTCTGGTGGCGCCAAATGTGTAACCGAATCACGCTCATAGCGTTTAATGTCGTACTCAAGGCCTAGCTCTTCGAGCAACCAGAGAATACGCTGTGAGCGCGAATCGTTTAAGTGATGAATGAGGATCATATATAACTCCAGAAGATTTGTACGAGATGAGTGAAGAGGCGGTTTTGCTGGGTGACAACCCACTCAAGTATTAGATTGTTACTATCTCACATTATATACGACCAGTCTAATCATAATGCACCGCCGTCTTGCAGTATGGCAGCCAAGCGTAATAAAAGTATTCGGTCGAGCGTTTGATTTCCATAGGTTTCCGTGCACAACCAGAGTCTCTAGTCTAGACAATTGGTATAGTCCGGCTTAGAATCTACCTATGAAATCAAAAGTTAATGTTCACGATGTACGTAGTCATATCTTGGAAACCGGCCAGTGTATTATCAGTGGTAAAGGGTTTAGTGCTGTCGGATTGAGCGAAATTCTTAAGACCGCTGGTGTGCCTAAAGGGTCCTTTTATCATTATTTTGGATCTAAAGAGGCCTTTGGTGAGGAATTACTAAAGAGCTATTTTTCCGACTATCAAACGTCTCTGGAGACATTGCTCTCGCGATCAAATTTGTCTGGAGCAGATCGATTGATGAGTTACTGGGAAGTCTGGCTGGAAAGTCAGTCGGCCTGCGACCCGAAAGGCAAGTGTCTGGCAGTCAAACTCGCAGCCGAAGTTAGCGATTTATCCGAAACCATGCGTATTGTGTTGCAGCAAGGAACGGATCTAGTTATCGCAAGACTTGCTCGAGCGGTTGAAGACGGCATTGCTGATGGCTCGTTATCTGCTCATCTGGATGCGAAAACGACAGCGTCAACTCTCTATCAATTATGGTTGGGTGCGAGCTTGCTTGCGAAAATTACACGCAGCCGTGAACCCTTGGAATCAGCGTTTGAGGCAACAAAAAGTTTGCTGGGGTTGAAAAAGAATTAATCGTTAAAATTTTTTATCTAATTATAGACGACCAATCTATTTGTAAAATAGGGAATCCTTATGAAAGCAGTTGTTCTGCGGGCTCCAGGTGGGTTGAATCGATTAGAGCTGAGAGATCTGCCCGATCCTGGTCAACCTGGACTGGGACAGATACGTGTGGCAATACATGCAACCTCCCTCAATTTCCACGACTTACTGGTCGCTAATGGGAGTATCCCAACCACTGATGGGCGAATTCTAATGTCTGACGGTGCGGGAGTGGTCGAGGCTGTGGGTGAAGGCGTGACTGAGTTCGCTGTTGGCGAAAGTGTTGTGTCTAGTTTTTTCCCTCAATGGCAGGACGGTCGCGCATTTGATGATGTGGGCAGTTTCCGAAGAACGCCAGGTGATGGAATAGACGGTTACGCGACTGAGTATGTGGTGCGGCCAGCACACTATTTTACCCATGCGCCTTCGTGTTGGGGCCATTCCGAAGCAGCGACGATCACCACAGCTGGCCTGACAGCATGGCGGGCGTTGGTGGTTGAGGGGGGAATCAAGGCCGGTGATAGTGTGCTGTTGCTCGGCACCGGGGGGGTATCTATTGCAGCCTTACAGATTGCCAGAGCCATGGGCGCGCGCGTCATCGTAACCTCCTCCTCTGACAAAAAGCTTGAAAGGGCTCGGTCTCTTGGGGCAACCGATGTTATTAACTATCGGACGAATCCTGATTGGGGTACTGAAGTGCTCGAATTGACGAATGGACGGGGTGTTGACCACGTTGTTGAGGTCGGTGGACCTGGCACGCTTGCACAGTCCTTGCAGGCGGTTCGCGTTGGCGGCCACGTAGCTTTGATTGGCGTGTTGACAGGACGAGGTGGCGATGTACCCACCTCGTTGTTGATGGCCAAACAGGCTCGCTTGCAAGGGTTGGTGGTTGGCAGCCGTCGTCAGCAGCAGGAATACGTTGCAGCGTTGAAACAAAACAATCTTCGCCCAGTGATCGACTGCAGTTTCCCTCTAGATCGTTTAGCGGATGCTTTTCGGCTTCAGGAAAGTGGTAGCCACTTTGGCAAAATCGTTGTTGAGTGGTAGCCGCAGGGCACTCCTATAGTTTAGTGCTTTCTTGCGCCGGGAATGCCTGCTGGAGAAGTGACAGTATCCACTTGTGCAGCGGGTCCCGGCTTGAGCGAGGGTGCCATGCGGCAATGACATCGAAGCAGGGTGGCGAGTCATCGAGCAGGATCGGACGAACCAGCGGATTCGGCAGAATGCGTGAGGGCAGGAAGGCTATGCAGTCGGTTGAGGCGATACAGGCCGGTGCAGCTGAGAAGCTCGGTACCGACATGACGATATTTCGGCTGTAGCCCTTGCTCGCAAACCAGTCATCCGCTGAACCGATCAGGTTTGCCCTTGTCGGGGAGACGATAATCTGAGGCAAGTCGGCAATGTCTCCAATGGAGAGTTGCCGGTTTTGCAATGGAGAGTCGCTCCTTGTTACGCAGATGTGGTGCTCGGAGAACAACCATTTCGTTTGACAATTATTGGGGACGAACGCCGGAAAGGTTAAAGCCAGATCGAGGTCTCCAGAGGTCAGGAGCGGATACAGTCTATCGCTTTCAAAGTCCCTGATAATCAGCTTTAGCCCTGGAGCTTGAGCTCTTACCTTCGCCATCAACCTGGGCAATATAACTGCCACAGCATAATCCGTTGCGGATATCGCAAAGGTCGTTTGCACCTCGGCAGGATCGAACCTGTCAGGCGGTGCTAATGCCGCAAGACTCTCGAACACTGCATTTACTCTTGGCTCAAGCTGTTCGGCGAGTGGCGTGGGAATGATGCCCTGTGCGGAGCGCAAGAATAGATGATCTTGAAACGTGTCCCTTAGCTTGCTCAGTTGAGCGCTTACAGCCTGCTGAGTAAGGCCCATCTGGGCGGCGGCACGTGTCACGTTTCGCTCTTTTAAGAGTGCTTTAAAGACCCGTAGCTGCTTTAGGTCGATCAGACTAATATCATTCATATTTGTATTTGTAACAAATAATTATTGTTTCTGTTTGTGATATTACCACCGTAACATTCCCTTGTCATGACTCGGTACCAGGTGCACGCGCAATTTTGAGTGCTAGTTCGCTATGGATTGTGTTTGGAAACGATGTTTCGGCAAAGGTAGGAGCAGAGAATGAGTCATAGTGCCACTAAAGAGAAAGCGCTAGAGAATATTAAGCCTAGCTATCGAATGCTAATTGGCGGGCAATGGGTAGACAGCCGGTCTCGCCGGATGATCCCAACGGTTAGCCCTGCCACAGGAGAAACATTCTCACATTTGCAGATGGCCAGTAGCGAAGACGTGGATTTGGCTGTAAAGGCTGCTCGTGAGGCTTTTCCCCGTTGGAGCAGCACATCTCCGATGGAGCGTCAGCGCGCGTTGCTCTCGATAGCGGACTTGCTTGAGGCTCGAGCACAAGAGTTTGCGTACTTAGAAACTCTGGATAACGGTAAGCCTTTGCGGGAATCCAGCCAAATCGATATCCCGCTGGCCGTTGATCATTTTCGTTATTTCGCGGGTGTTGTTCGCTCGCATAGCGACGAGGCAACGCAACTTGATAATCAGACTCTGAGTTTGGTGTTGAGTGAGCTTATAGGTGTCGTCGGGCAGATTATTCCGTGGAACTTTCCTCTGTTGATGGCGGCCTGGAAGTTGGCTCCGGCCCTAGCGGCTGGCAACACGGTTGTTATCAAACCATCAGAGATGACCTCGATTACTTTGCTCACTTTGGGAGAGATTCTTAACGAAGTATTACCTCAAGGAACCGTCAACATTGTTACCGGCGACGGTCCTGAGGCTGGACAAGCGCTACTTGATCACCCCGATGTCGACAAGTTGGCATTTACCGGATCGACAGCCGTTGGATATCGCGTAGCTAAAGCCGCGGCTGAAAAGCTAATACCGGCGACTCTAGAGCTGGGTGGAAAATCGGCCAACATTGTGTTCCCGATGCGAATATCGAGAAGGCTTTGGAAGGGATTATCATATCGATTTTCCTCAATTAGGGAAAAGTGTGTGAGTCCGGCGCTTGACTGTTTGTCCATCGGGCTATCTTTGACGAATTTATTGGTGTGCTTAAGGAGCGTTTTGAGGAGATAAAAGTTGGAGATCCTTGGACCTTAACACTCAAATGGGAAGGCAGTTCAGCCAGCAACAGATGGAAAGGATCCTCGGCTATATCGATCTGGCGACTCAGGAAGGCGCAAGGATAATTATTGCGGGAGCGACTGGTTGTTGCGAGTCTGGCCCGTAGTTGCTTTATCTCTCCGACGATTATTGTAGATGCCAGCAACAAAATCCAGTATTGGTCGGGAGGCTCACAAAATGGTGCTGGATAGTTACACCGAGAAGAAAAATATTATTATCAGCCTGAATGAGTCCGGTCTGGGGCTCTTTTAATGTAATGGAGCACTGTTTGCTCCGGTATGAAAACTTTATTTAAAGGAAATAGCGTTATGAATGTAAACCCTCTTTTTGAGCCCTTTCGTCTGGGTTCGCTTGAACTGAAAAATCGTATTGTTCTGCCGCCTCTCACGCGTTCAAGAAGCACTCAGCCAGGAAATATTCCGAACGATCTGATGGCTGACTACTATGCGCAGCGGGCTTCTGCTGGCTTCATGGTCACAGAAGGCACGCAGATAGAGCCCAGAGGTCAGGGGTACGCTTGGACGCCGGGTATTTTTACAGCGGCACAAATTGAGGGTTGGAAAAAAGTAACCGGTGCTGTTCATCGTGAAGGCGGCAAAATCTTTTGTCAGCTGTGGCATGTAGGGCGAGTTTCTCATAATTCTCTTCAGCCGGACGGACAGGCTCCGGTAGCACCCTCAGCCATTCGTGCAGAAGGTGTGAAAGTGTTCGTAGAAACAGCACCAGGGGAGGGCGCACTGGCTGATCCGGATGAGCCCCGCGCACTTTCAACCGAGGAAATTCAAGAGCTTGTGAAGCTATATGCTCGCGCTGCTCGTAATGCCATTGAGGCCGGATTTGATGGCGTAGAAATACACAGCGCGAATGGCTATCTGGTTAACCAGTTCATCTCAGAGCATACTAATCATCGGACGGATCAATACGGCGGAAGTTTGCGGAACCGCCTGCGCTTCCTGGAAGAGATTGTGGCCGCAATTTCAGAAGAAGTGGGGGCTGAGCGCTTGGGAGTGAGGTTTGCTCCCTTATTCGAGAGCACGGAAGAGGCACGTGTTTATCTGGGATTGGTTGAAACAGACCCTCACGAAACCTACCTAGAAGCGGCAAAATTGTTAGAGCGCATGGGTATTGCCTATATTTCTATCGCTGAAGCCGACTGGGACAATGCACCAGAATTGCCTGACAGCTTCTGCAGTGCGCTCCGAGGTGCTTTTAGTGGCGCTCTGATTTATGCAGGCCGATACACTCCGGAGAAAGCGCTTCGTATGCTTGATGCTGGATACGGCGACTTGTTCGCTTTTGGGAAGCCGTTTATTGCAAACCCGGATTTACCGTATCGAATACGGCAAGGGCTGCCTTGGAACGAGGTTGATCCCACAACAATGTACGGTGGAACTGACAAGGGATATGTCGACTACCCCACCTACGATTCGCAGGCTGCCTCGGCGCCCAGAATACCTGAGAAGGTGTCGGACTAAATTTATCATCGTTCTGGATATGCGGGACATGTTGATAACGTCGGCACGGGCCTGTCCAGTTTATGGTGGAAAGGTGTGGCATGTTGAAATACTGATCCGAGAGAATTCATGAGGCGGACTAACGACCTTTTGAGGGGTTGTTACCCTTAAAGATTATAGTTATTTCAAAAAAATTATAGACGACTGGTCTATTCGAGGTTAAGCTGTAACTTGGCATGATAAGCAATTAGATTTCATGTTTTTATTTTCCCGGTCATCTAGATGACCGGTCTAGTAGTTTGCGGGTTATGAATAAACTCGAGATTTACAACCCAAACGCGCCCCACGCGAAAGGATTTAATTATGGCTTATGAAACACGAAACCCTTACACCGGCGAACTCTTGGAAGCGTACCCGGACGCGACCGATACTGAAGTTAATCAAGCTATTGAAAATGCTCATGCGGCATTTTTATTGTGGAAGGAAACTGAGTTTGCAGAACGTGCCTGTGTAATGCACTCCGCCGCAACCATATTACGTCGTGACGTCGATTTTTTTGCCAAGTTGTTGACAGTTGAAATGGGCAAGCTTGTCTCCGAAGCTAAAGCCGAAATCGCCTTGTCAGCGGATATCTTTGACTATTATGCCAACAATGCAGAAGCCTTACTGGCGCCTGAAAAGCTGCCAGTAGCCAATCCCGATGAAGGTGATGCTGTTCTGTCCGCAGAGCCTTTGGGGGTCTTGTTGGCAATTGAGCCGTGGAACTTTCCGTTTTACCAAGTGGCTCGTATTGCAGCGCCACAATTGTCTGCTGGCAATACCATGTTGCTCAAGCATGCCTCGAATGTTCCGCAGGCAGCTGCAGCATTCGAAAAATTAATGTTGGAGGCGGGTTTGCCCCAAGGGGCGTTCAAAAACCTTTATGCGACACGTTCGCAAATCGAAACCATCATTAACGATCCACGTGTCCATGGCGTTGCGCTGACCGGATCGGAAGGTGCGGGCTCGATTGTTGCCTCACAGGCAGGCAAAGCACTGAAGAAATCCACGCTCGAACTTGGAGGCGCAGACGCGTTTGTGGTGTTGGCCGATGCGGAAATGGAGAAGACCATTAATTGGGCGGTCTTTGGACGGCACTGGAATGGCGGTCAAGTCTGTGTCTCTTCTAAGCGCATGATCGTCGTTGATGACGTATATGACCAATTTTTTGAAGGTTACACCGCCGGCGTTGCGAAGCTTCGGGCAGGTGATCCGGCTGATCCTACCACGACGTTAGCGCCCCTGTCTTCCGAGGCTGCTGCAAACGAGATTAAAGACAAGATACGCCAAGCAGTTTTTTACGGAGCTACGGCAACGGAAGTTGGGCCAAAGGTTCCCAGTTCGGGTGCTTTTGTACAACCGACCATTCTGACTAATCTTTCAGAAGATAACCCGGCTCGATATTGGGAATTCTTCGGCCCAGTCTCGATGCTGTTTCGTGCGAAGGATGAGGTAGATGCAATACGCATTGCCAATGATTCACCGTTCGGGCTTGGCGGGTCTGTATTTACTGCCGACCCAAAGCGTGGTGCTGATGTTGCGAAACAGATTTCTACTGGGATGGTCTTTGTAAATCACCCGACCATGGCCAAGGCTGACTTACCTTTCGGTGGTATCGGGCGGTCGGGCTACGGTCGAGAACTGATCGGGCTCGGAATCAGGGAATTTGTCAACCACAAGCTCATTTCGGTGGTTGATATTGACGCGCCATTTTAGATGGTGACGCGCCAAAAGATGCCCCCGAGGTATTTTTTTATCATCAAATAGTCGACCGGTCTAATAAGGAGTGATAGATCATGAAGATTTTCTACAAAACTGCGGCAACGGCAACGGGCGGACGCTCAGGAACTTCAACCCTGAACGACGGTAGCTTTTCGGTCCAAATGGTTCGACCCGATAGCGATGAAGATGGTGTAAACCCTGAACAATTGTTTGCACTTGGTTATGCCGCTTGTTTTGACAGCGCGATGGAGATCACCGCAAAACAGCTCAAACTGAATGCCAAGGGGGCAAAAACTTCGATTGAAGTGGGTATCGGCCAACGATCCGGTGGTGGATACGGGCTTGACCTCGACATCACTGCTCACTTGCTAGGAATGGCCCGCGAGGACGCACAGCGACTGGTTGAGGCGACACATCAACTTTGTCCTTACTCCAATGCCATCCGCGGGAATATTGATGTCCGTTTACATATTGAAACTGAAGGAAACTAATATGAAAAATTTCAACTTTCACAACCCTACCAGAATTTTGTTTGGCAAAGGCAGTATTGCGGAGCTGAAAGATCAGGTTCCCGCTGATGCGAAAGTTTTGATTCTATATGGCGGTGGCAGTGCCGAACGTACGGGTGTGCTGGACCAAGTACGCGAAGCTCTTGCTGGCCGGGCAATCCTGGAGTTTGGAGGTATTGAACCTAACCCACGCTATGCTACAACGCTAAAAGCAGTTGAGATGATTCGCGAAAATGCCGTTACTTTCTTGCTTGCCGTTGGCGGCGGGTCGGTCATCGACGCCACCAAGTTTATTGCGGCGGCGGTAAAGTATGACGGTGACGCCTGGGACATTCTTACCTCACGTGGATCAGTCATTACCCAAGCGGTGCCGTTTGGCTCTGTGTTGACGCTACCAGCTACGGGATCCGAGATGAACTCTGGCGGGGTGATTACCAACCCAGAAAAAGAGGCAAAACTGCCGTTTAGCAGCGTTCATTGCTACCCGGTGTTCTCGGTGTTAGATCCAGAGGTGACCTATACCTTGCCACCGCGTCAGATTGCCAACGGTGTAGTGGACGCCTTCGTTCATACGACCGAGCAGTATCTGACCTATCCAGTGGCCGCGCCAGTTCAGGACGGTTTTGCTGAAACCCTTCTGCGCACATTGATCGAGCTTGGCCCCAAGGCGCTTGAGACTCCCGAAGATTACGACATTCGATCCAATTTGATGTGGACCGCGACAATGGCTTTGAACGGGCTTATCGGCGCAGGTGTACCTCAAGATTGGGCCACTCATATGATCGGGCACGAGATTACTGCACTGAATGATACCGATCACGCTCGTACCTTAGCGGTTGTTCTGCCTGCATTGTTGAATGATCAACGTGAGGTTAAGCGCGAGAAGCTTCTTCAGTATGCCAGCAATGTCTGGAATATTCGCGAAGGCTCTAACGATGAACGAATTGACGCTGTGATCGAAGCGACGCGTGGTTTCTTCGAACAGATGGGCATCAAGACTCGGTTAGGCGACTACGACGTTGATGCGGACGGAATCAATCACATCGTTAGCGCTTTAAAGGAACACGGGATGACTTCACTTGGGGAACATAAAGCTATTGGCCCCGATGAAGCTCGTCGCATTCTTGAAGCTGCTTTGTAGGAGGAGTCGAACATGAAACAAACAGACACCGCAAACCGCAAGCTCGTGTTGGCGAAGCGCCCTACGGGCGAGCCGACTCTGGACACTCTAAGGCTAGAAGAGGAGGCGATTCCTTCTGTCGGTGACAATCAGATGCTTTTGCGTACCGAGTACTTGTCACTCGACCCGTATATGCGCGGCAGAATGAGTGATGCGCCTTCTTATGCTGCACCGGTTGAGGTCGGCGATGTCATGGTTGGCGGCACGGTTGCCAAAGTGGTTACTTCGAAGCTTGATGGCTTCGCGGAGGGCGACTGGGTGCTTAGCTTCAACGGCTGGCAGGATTACGCTCTTTCCGATGGTGAAGGGGTTACTAATCTTGGCGTTTCGCCAGAGCACCCATCCTGGGCACTTGGGATCTTAGGCATGCCTGGGTTTACCGCCTGGGCTGGCCTGACGCAGATCGGTGAGCCCAAACCCGGGGAGACAATTGTGGTGGCCGCGGCGACGGGTCCGGTCGGCGCAACCGTAGGCCAAATTGGCAAACTGCTGGGCTGCCGTGTTGTTGGCATCGCAGGCGGGCCGGAAAAATGCGCCTATGCGGTTGACGAGCTGGGTTTCGATGCATGCATCGACCACAAGGCACCAGACTTTGCGGATCAGCTTGCCAAGGCCAGTCCGGACGGCATCGATGTCTATTTCGAAAACGTGGGCGGCAAGGTTCTGGATGCGGTGATCCCGCTTTTGAACCCGCATGCGCGTGTGCCGGTGTGTGGACTGGTCTCGCAATACAACGCCACCGAACTGCCCGGCGGGCCAGACCGAATGAATTGGTTAATGGGGCAGATTCTTCGGAACAAGGTAAAGGTTCAAGGATTTATCATCTTTGACAGTTTCGGTCACCTATATCCGGAATTCGCCAAACAGATGGGTGCTTGGGTGGAAAGTGGAAAAATCAAGTATCGCGAAGAGGTCATTGGTGGCTTGGAAAATGCCCCGGAAGCCTTCATCGGCCTTCTCAACGGCGATAACTTTGGCAAGCGCGTGATCCGCGTTAGCACCACAAAATAGGAGAATTACATGAAAATTCTGATGATACTCACGTCCCATGACGAACTTGGAGACACTGGTAAAAAAACAGGCTTCTGGCTGGAGGAATTTGCCGCGCCCTATTACGTCTTCAAGGACGCTGGGGCCGACATCACCCTGGCCACGCCCAAGGGTGGACAGCCTCCCATTGACCCGTCCAGCGATAGCCCGGACGCACAGACTGACGACACTCATCGTTTCAAGGGCGATGCCGAGACGCAAAAGCATCTTGCGACTACGCTGAAACTGTCTGACATAACAGAAGTCAGGTTCGATGCAATCTTCTATCCCGGTGGCCATGGCCCGTTGTGGGACCTGGCCGAAGATGCTGACAGCAAACGCCTGATCGAAGCCTTTGCCGCCGCTGACTTGCCTGTTGGCGCCGTCTGCCACGCCCCCGCCGTATTCCGCCACACTCAAGGCACAGACGGCAAGCCCTTGGTCTCAGGGCGACGTGTGACAGGCTTCACCAACACAGAAGAAGAGGCTGTTGGCCTGACCAACGTTGTGCCCTTCCTGGTCGAGGATATGCTCAAAGCCAATGGTGGCAATTATGAGAAAGGCGCCGATTGGGCCAGCTTTGTGCTGCGGGACGGCAAACTCGTCACCGGTCAGAACCCTGCCTCATCCGCTGCCGCCGCGCACGAGATTCTGGCGTTGCTGAAATAACGGAAAACGACGACCGAATTGATCCAGCGCCACTATGAAGCCTCCTTCTATTCCGAATAGGTCGGGATAGAAGGAGGGGGACTTCGTACATCGTTCAGTCAGGGAGAAAACGCATGAGAATAATCAATCCAAGTTCTGGCTATGGCTCTATACTGGCTGCAGTAATAATCTTGTTTGTCGCATCTTTCATCGCCTTTCCAACTCAAGCTGGAGCTTCGACCCGATCCGACAATGACGTTCAGGTTACCGCGGAAATGTTTGGCTGCATTTATGATTTACCCAAAGTACGTAATACCTTCTTGTTCCATTCTGATCCGGAAAAACTTAAGGAAGCCATCCATATTTTTTCTGAACGCGTCCCTGATATGGAGTATCCTGTTGGGACTGTGATGCAACTCGTTCCATTTGAAGCGATGGTCAAACAATCAAGTGAGAAATATCCAGACAGTAATGGCTGGGAGTTTCTCGCCCTCACAGTGACTGAAGAGAGCACCACGATCACGAGCCGAGGAGATCACGCGGTAAATTTTGAGGGGCGTGAGTGCCTGATCTGTCATGCTGCTGGCATTAAATACGATTTCGTTTGTGAGAAAGATCACGGCTGTGCGCCATTGTCCATTGGTGATAAAGAGATCGCTGCTTTTCAGGCTGCAGATCCTCGTTGTACGCAGCGTCAACCCAAGGAGAAAACACGTGAAAACTCTTAACTCGAACATCAATACGACTAACGTTCCTGAAACTGACCTCTTTTCTCCAATTGAAATAGGGCCTTACGCTCTGACAAACCGCATTGTTATGGCACCACTGACGCGGGCGCGCTCGCCTGAAGGTATTGCTACTTCGATGATGCAAGAGTATTACACGCAGCGTGCATCGGCAGGACTGATCATCAGCGAGGGGTTGAACATTTCGCCGCAGGCAGTGGGTTACGCCTTCACTCCTGGCCTTTGGACCACTGAACAGATCGAAAGCTGGCGTCCTGTAACTTCGGCTGTTCATGATAAAGGTGGACGCATATTCGCTCAGCTATGGCATGTTGGTAGGGTTTCTCACCCAGACTTGCAACTTGGTGGCCTGTTGCCTGTTGCACCATCTGCAGTTCGCCCCAATGTTGACGCATTCACCGCTGAGGGCAAGAAACCAGTAAAGACGCCTAGAGCGCTGCGGGTAGATGAGTTGACGGAGATTGTGGCGGATTATGAGCAAGCCGCCCGCAATGCACTGGATGCTGGTTTTGATGGCGTTGAAATTCACGCTGCAAATGGCTACCTGCTTGATCAGTTTATGCGAGATGGGGCCAATCAGCGTACTGATGCCTATGGTGGGGCGGTCGAGAATCGTATTCGGCTGACACTTGAGGTTACCAGAGCTGTTGCGGCGATCTGTGATGGTGGGCGCACGGGGCTGCGGATATCTCCGCTTAATACCGCCAGCGACCTCAGTGACAGCAACCCTGAGCCGGTTTTCACCGCGCTTGTTGACCAACTGAATGATATTGTCCTGGCGTATCTTCACGTTGTGGAAGGTGTGACAGGCGGATCGCGAACGGTTGAAGGCGGGTTTGATCTGAATGTTTTGCGGCAGCGCTTCAAAGGGCTGTACATGGCCAACAATGGCTATGGCCGAGACCTGGCTCTTTCAGCACGGCGTAGTAATACCGCTGATTTGATTGCATTTGGGCGCCCCTATATTGCCAACCCTGATCTGGTAACTCGGCTCGAGCGAGGTGCGCCCCTCAATCCGCTTGACGGCGCAACGGCCTATGGCGGAGGAGCCGAAGGGTATATCGATTACCCTTTTCTGGCAGTGGATGCGCCTGTTTAAAGGCGTTTATGACTTGTTTTTGGAAGAAAAAAGAGGAGAGCGACTATGAAATCTCGTAATTTAGGTGCCGGACTGGGTGCTGTCTCTACTATTGGCCTCGGTTGCATGGGGATGTCCGAGTTCTATGGACCCGCTGATAAAGCGCAATCGCTTGCAACGCTGGAGTATGCGATTGAAAAAGGGATAACGTTTTTTGATACAGCAGATACCTATGGTCTTGGCCGTAATGAAAAACTTCTCAGTAGCTTTCTTGCCCGACACCGAGAGCAGATCACTCTGGCGACCAAGTTCGGCATTGTACGCGATGGCCCACTTGCGGATCGTCGCATTGACAATACCGCGACCTACATGGCCAACGCCTGTGAGGCTTCGCTAAAACGCCTGGGTATAGAAACGATCGATCTCTACTATGCTCACCGTCTAAATCCGGACGTACCCGTCGAAGAAACGGTCGGAGCGATGGCTGAACTTGTCAAGCAAGGCAAAGTTCGTGGATTGGGGTTGAGTGAGGTGTCCCCCGAGACCCTGCGCCGAGCGCATGCCATTCATCCTATCGCTGCAGTGCAATCGGAATACTCCCTGTGGACGCGCGATCCAGAAGACGGAATGTTGCAGACCTGTAAGGAGTTGGGTGTGGCTTTTGTTCCATATAGCCCGCTTGGTCGGGGTTTTTTGACGGGTAAGATCCGGTCGGTTGACGACATGGCCGCCGATGATTTTAGGCGTACCTCTCAACCACGGTTCCAGGGAGAAAATTTGCAGAAGAATCTGTCTGTGGTTGATGCACTGACCAGATTTGCGGATTCAAAAGGCTGTACACCAGCACAGTTGGCTTTGGCGTGGGTTCTGGCACAGGGCGATCATGTGATCCCTATCCCTGGTACACGTACTGAGCGTTATATCGACGAAAATATAAGTGCAGGATCGTTGTCGCTGACAGCGGAAGAGATTTCTGCCCTTGATGAAATTGTACCGAAAGGCGCGGTAAGCGGTGAGCGTTATACGTCTGAAGGTATGCGGCACGTCAATATTTAATGGTACTAAACCTAACAAAACCAGTCATGAAGAGGTCGCGGCAGACTGAACTGGCTTTCTCGTTAACCGAATGGCTCTGCAATGCGGAGTGATATCTTGTAACAGGCGTTTGAAGAACCAATGAATAGATTACTCATCCTGGCTTTAGGAATGTTTTCCATTGGCACGGCCAGTTTCGTTATGGCAGGCCTTCTGCCAGAGATGGCAGCCAGTTTTAATATCAGTGTTGGTGACGCGGCGAGTATGATCGCTGCGTTCGCCGTCGCTTATGCTCTGGTGATACCGATCGCAGCAACTCTGATGGTGAACTTGCCTTATAAGCCAATACTGGTGGTGGGCATGAGCATTCTTGCCGCAGGCCATGTGGTTTCAGCGCTGGCGCCAAATCTGGAAGTGGCGATTGCCGGTCGTGCGCTGGGAGGCTTGGGCGGGGCACTGTTTATGCCAATTGCCGGAGCAGCGGCGACCGCGATAGTCGCGCAGGAACATTGGGGGCGTTCATTGGCTATCATTACAGCCGGCTTGAGTGCGTCAACCGCAATTGGAGCGCCGGTGGGAATTGCACTCTCTACAAGTTTTGGTGACTGGCGGCTGGGTATGTGGCTTGTCGCTGCACTAGCCGGTGCAGCGGCTATCGGGGTTGGTACTCTATTGGCCCCCATTCCAAAACCGGATGCAAAGAGGATGGTCGGGGATTTGCTGGCCTCTGTGGCGAAACCGGCTGTATTGGGCGTGCTGGGAACGACACTGTTTTTAATGATCGGATCCTACATCGTTCACACCTATGCCAGTGTAATTCTTATGCCCGCTACTAATGGAAGGGGAGAGACATTGGCCCTTTTAATGGCGGCTTGGGGCGTTGCTGCTACTATTGGAACCTTTACCGCGGGCAGGCTGACAGACCGATGGGGTGCGAGACCAATTATTGTTGGCGGGCTCATGGTTTTGAGCCTCAACTTCTTACTGTTGCCAGTGCTAACCTATTCTCCGTTCATATCGGTTTTGCCGCTTGCCGTTTGGGGGGCGATTGCGTGGAGCTGTCTGGTGCCACTGCAGCATCAATTAGTGAAAGCGGCGCCGTCTAGCGCATCCATCGTTCTGGGGCTGAATACTTCAGCTATATATCTGGGGGTTTCGCTTTCTGCATCTATTGGAAAGCATGTATCTCAAACGTTTGGCAGCGAGTATCTGAGCATGGTTGCGGCCGGTTTTACAATTCTGGCTCTGGGGGTATATGGGGGAATCCAGAGGATTGAAAGCAGGAGTTCAGCAAAAACAACTTATTGCTGAGCGTGTGTTTATTCTAATTCTTAGAACAGTCTTCAAGGTGAAGGCTATCCATGTTTTCTCTAAGAAAGGTGTGAATAAGTCTCTGATGTAAGATTATGTACTCACTCAGTTTGACAAGGATTAGGTCAGCACTAACTCACATTCACCAATAACGAATGCTCCAGTAAGCGTCGGTAGATTCGTAAAGAAATTTTCCATTTTCGGATGGATTGCCAGATTGCAGAGCAGGGCCGAGTTCATCGACATCGGTCATGCTTTCGGCGGCCCGTTAGCAGAGGATAGTGAGATTCTTCACGCTCAAATTACGGTAATGTTGCACATATAGATTTCAGCCTGCCGATGAGTATGTCAGCGAGGTGAAATGACGTTTTGAAGTGAAAAGCCGTTTCCTTCTATATGTTTTTCAATTAGGTTCATAAAAGCTATGTCTGAACTAACTTCTGTGCAATCTACCCGGTTACCTTAAAAAGGCTCCAAGATCATTGCACTGTGTCTCTCGAGAATACAGCTCCACCTGAAGTCATACTTTAGGCACGTAGTCGTCACGCCGCGAACACGTCTCATTTAGAGCGTTTAGGCGGCTAGCGCACGCGTAACGTTCTGAGTATGAAGGCTTCTGAGTAAGCCCATCGCGCGGAAATCACTTGATGAGCGATGTTGTTCTTGATAACCCCGCACACAGACAGGTATGCCCATCCACCAACTACTTGAGTGCTTCGTTGACACGTGCACCTTCAATTTTTCGTTGTTTCGGCGCGGTTTCTTATAACTTAGACGGGTGTTTGGTCCGCTCCTGCGTCTTGGGTGTTGTTCACTCCTCTTCGATGTCGGGCGAGAGCAGGAGTTTACGCCGCTCTTTCAACGACTCAAAGAAGAAAGTTTTATCCGTCTAAATGATGCCAAGTTGTTGGCGTACTCAACGCTCTACGATTAACCTCAAAAACCGATAAAGCTATATGTTATCCATTCTGGTTTCAAACATATAGTGAGGTGGTTTAATCGAGTTGACCAGCCTAGTTAAGGATATAATGAAGTCTTAGCTGGAGAATGTAAATGGCCGGAAGAAAGCAATATACGAAAGAATTTAAACTGGATGCTGCGAGCCCGGTGCTAGATCAAGGTCAAACGTGCTCTGAAGCCGCCTGAATGTTGGATGTGAGTCACCAAAATATTGGTCGTCGGGTCAAGATGATGACGGCCAAGCATTCTGAGGGAACGGCAAACTGACGCCAGAGCAGGCAGAAAGCTTAAAGCGCAGTTGAAATAGCTAGAAATGGGTGCACAGGATAGTGAAAGCCTGTGAGCATAGCTACGTCAGCCGACGAATGCAAAAAGCACTGAATTGTTTGGGCTACCCTATCGGTAGGCGTCTTACACACAGACTGATGAAAGAGGCAGGTGTGCAGGTCCGTTACAAGAAGAAATACAAAGTTATCACAAACAGCAATCACACACTGCCTGTATTAGAAAATGTGCTGGACACCCAATCTAGCTTATGTGCAGGATATAAACTATATCTGGACACAAGAAGGCTGGTTATATTTGGCAGTTGTTATTGACCAGTACTCGATACAAGTCGTTGGATGGAGTATGGGGTCAAGGATGAAAGCAAAACTGGTATGTGATGCGCTAACGATGGCGATATGGCGGCGAAATCCAAAAGCTGGATTGGTTGTCCATTCGGATTGCGACAGCCAATACGCTAGTGCAGACTATCGACGCGTGCTTTGAGGACAACAATTTGTTGGCAGCATGAGTCGTAAAGTTGATTGTTGGGAAAATTGTGTAGTTGAGAGTTTCTTCGGTAGCTTGAAGCAAGATCTGGTGCATTGGAAACATTACCAAATTCGTTATGATGTACAGCGAGAAATACTGCGTTACATCACAACATTTTATAATCCTGAGCGACTGCACTCGTATCTTGATTACAGGAGTCCAAATCAATATGATGTGGACATGAAAAAATTTAAAAAAGTAGCTTAACTGGGTTGGTCAATTTTGGTTGCCCATGTCACAGATTAATGCTCTGTTTATGACATCCAAGTAAATGCCGGATTCTAGGTTTACTGAAGATAATATCTATTTGTCAATAACAATTAGGCGTTACTACAGTAAATTCCCCGTTTACCACTTTATTAGGTACGATTGATGGTTTGCCTCTGTAATACCTTCTGTGCTTTCTATGCCCATAACACAACAACTTTCTAGCCAAGAATGTTTAATTTAGCCCATCAGTCTTTCGTCTTTAAACTGACGCCTTGGTTTCGGTTTGTCCATCGATTGATTAATAGAAGCCGCTTCGTTGTGTTAAGAGCGTTCGATACGGCAATTGTATTGGTTAATTCTTGAGCCTGGCTTTTATGGATGCGTATTTCCCTTAGACTCGCCATCGAAAAAAACAAGATACTTCAATCCAAATAACATGGATACTATACATTTAAAAATTTAACAGCTTTAAATTTCGTCTAATATAAAATGAGTATGTTTCCTCGTAACATGTGACAAAAAGAACACTGAACAGTGTATTCTAATCATCAATAGTGTATTTTAATCAATATTAGCACTATAAATCTTTACTGTTGTTATGGAACGCAAGGAGCGTCACTGTGAAAAAAACGCCGTTTATTCTATCCATTATGTTC
>CETM01162870.1_pt1 | contig 18353 bp, 8 predicted proteins | sample 361451 | NCBI WGS metagenome assembly CETM01 (sample SAMEA2622690, study PRJEB7988) | marine metagenome | isolation source: saline water (ENVO:00002010), including
AGTGAAACTGAAGGCCGAGTCTTCATCATTGCTTTGATTGGTGATGGCAATTGCAACAGGTGAATCATTTATATCATTGATTGTTACTGTGAAGCTTTCGGTTACTGTCAGGCCTCCACTATCAGTCGATGTCACTGTTACTGAATATGAACTCTTGGTCTCAAAGTTGGCACTGACACCAGTTTTAAGTTTAAGTTGTCCATCGACTATTTCAAAAGAATCAGCATCTGCACCTGAAAGTGAATACGCAAATGTTTCTCCAGCATCAACATCAGTGGTTGTTAGGTCTCCAACCACGACACCATCTCCATTCTCATCAATGGCAGTGGCAGATAGACTCACCGCTGTCGGACCCTCGTTCACATCAGTAACATTGATTGTATATGTCAGAGTCGCTTCATGATCTTCATCATCTTTAGCAGTGATTGTGACGCTGTATGAAGATTTGGTTTCGAAGTCCGCACTTACATCATCTTTTAATTTCAATTGACCATTAACGATCTCGAAATTGGCCGCATCATCACCTGAGAGAGTATATGTAACATTTGTAGTAAAATCTGGATCGGTGATTGATAGATCACCAACTATTGCTCCAGCTGAGTTTTCTGCAAAAGATGTAGAACTGATTTGAATCGATCCAACGAGTAAGTTGAATTCTTTCGTGTATTCAGAACCTGCAGCATCTGTAACTGTGATTGAGAGTGTTATTGTTTGCTCATCTGCATATGAAACAGTCTCACCAGCTTTTAACTTTAAAACACCGTCCACAATTTCGAAACGATCATCACTCACTGAATAAGTGAATGTATCACCTGCATCTTGGTCTGAAATAGTAATTGAACCAACATCAGCACCATCAAGCTGTTCTGGAACTCCAATCGAGGAGATACTAATGTCTGTTGGCGCATCATTGACATCATTTACTGTTATAGTGAAATCAAACGACGTGCTTGGACCACCATCATCAGTTGCAGTGATGGTCAATGTGTAACTACTCTGAGATTCAAAATCAAGCTCTACCCCATCTTTGACTTTGAGCTCTCCTCCAACAACCTCAAAATTTTCAGAACCTACACCAGAAACGGCATATGTAACCGTTCCAACGGCAGAGGTATCATCAATATATGTGTCAAGTGAACCAATGGCAGCACCAGCATCGTTTTCATCGATTGCTTGAGCGCTCAGAGTCATGCTTGTGGTCGTATCGTTAACAGTTACAACAATTCCTTGTGATGCGGTATTCCCATTGCCATCATCAACAGTGATTTCTACTGAGTAGACATTGTCGCCATCCGAGTCTTGTGGATTTTCATAATCTGGTTTTGCAATAAAACTAAGTTCACCTGAAGCACTATCAATGCTAAACAAAGCACTATCGTCACCACCGCTGATACTATATGTAAGGGTATCTCCATCAGGATCTTCTCCAGTGATTGTAGCCACAATGGTTGTGTTTTCATCAATTGCAAAATCAATGGCACCAGTAATCGTTGGTGGATCCTGAATTGGATTAACGTCGAAAGTGACAGTAGAAGAGTCAGATCCTCCAGCCTGGTCACTTACCGTATATGAAAATGCTCCAATTGTTTGAAGATCTGAGCTGGCATTTGGATTAGGTGTAAAAGTTAGACCCGTTAGTTGATCAATTGTTAAATTAGACCCAGCAGTAACAAGTTCACCATCTGCAGTTCTAATTTCACCACCATCTGGAACAGAATCGACTTGTATTGTTAATGTGTCATTAACATCCTCATCAGTTGGTGCGGCTATATTCAATTCTGTCGGGCCACTATCCTCATCTACATTCAGAGAGGAGTCTGGAGCAGCGACAGGGAGTATATTTGAAGATCCACCACAAGCAGTCAGTGTAAGAGAGAATAAGGAAGGTATAAGAATGCTTCTTTGTTCTATTTTTGGAATTGAAATTTGGATTTGTTTGACCTTATTGGTCTCTTCATTAAGTGATTTCATGTTATCTCTGTATAGTTTTAATTGAATATATGTCGTTTATATTTAGCTTGAACTTGCTAATAGTCTTAAGACATTATTATATGAAAAAATGATAAAATAAAGCCAAATCAGGAACATAAATACATGTGTTTTAGTGAAAATTAAAATTACCACTGTTTTTTTAAGACCTTTTATTAAATAAGTATGAATGGCGAGAGAGTAGTAATAAAAAAAATACCTTCAGGTATTCCCAAGGAATCAGATTTTGAAATACTAGATTTTGAAATAGAAGAACCAGAAGATGGAGAATTCCTAGCAGAGACAATCTATTTGGCTCTGGACCCATATATACGTGTAACAATGGTGGGGAGGCATTTTTTTACAACTCCAGGTCAGGGAGATATGCCTAGGGGCTCAACTATATCTCGAGTTATTAAATCAAGAAATCCTGATTTTAATATTGGTGATCTAGTTGTCATGGAATCAGGTATGCAAAGTCATGCTATTTCGGATGGAACTGATGTTCATTCTGTCAGAACCGGCTCTGCTCCTATCACCACAGCACTTGGCATACTTGGCATGCCTGGATTTACTGCGTATTCCGCTTTACTTGGACCTGCAAGATTGCAACCAGATGATTTGGTCTTGGTCTCTGCTGCTTCAGGTGCTGTTGGATCAATGGTTGGTCAAATTGCATCAATCCACAAAGCTCAGGTTATTGGAATTGCTGGCGGAAAGAAGAAATGTCAATGGGCTATGAGTAATGCTTCGCTGGATGCTTGCATCGACAGGAAAAAAGATGACATCGATAAAAAATTGAGTGAGCTATCTAAAAATGGTGTAGATGTTTTTTTTGACAATACTGGTGGCGATATTCAGAACATTGTTTTATCTAAACATCTGGCACTCAATTCAAGGGTGATCCTCTCAGGCATGATCAGTCAGTATAATTCAGATAAGCCTCCATCAGGCCCAAATTTAGGAAACATTTGCAAACAAAGGGCTACCATATTTGGTTTCGTGGTTTATGACTTTGAGGACATGAGAGAATCTTTTTTAAAGGATGCTCTTACTTGGTATGAAAAGGGTCTTTTGAATTACACTGAAGACCTTGTTTTTGGGATAGAAAAAACCCCAGCTCATTTTATTAAATTAATGAAAGGCGAGAACTTTGGAAAAACCATTGTTCAGTTTGTGGACTTTTAAAACTATAATTGCTGTACGTCAATTCTCAACCCAGCTGGAGATTTGAAGCTGATTAACTCACCTCTACCGTAGATCAGATCCAGTAATCCATGCTCTTTAAAATTAATCAATCTACCATTAAGCTTATCTTTTATCATTGCAATGTCTTCTACTCTGAAGAGACAATGAAGTGTTCCAAGGGCTGGCGGACTTGCTATTGTATATAAATTATCTTGTTTCTCAGCACCGATGTAGCTGACCAATTCAACTCTCCCATATCGATCTATTTCATCACCTTCAAGTAAATTCAATCTCAATCCTCCACCTTTAGGTAACCCAATCATCTTTTCAACATGTTCGCCAAATAGATCTTCGCTTACTGCTTCTTTCAGTGCAAAAATATCCATAAAGAAATCTGTTTCTTTATCCAGGTCAGAAACTATTGTGACAAGTGAAGTAATAGCCCCATAGCCTTTTCCAGACAATTGTATTTCTTCACCCAATTGCTCTACAAAAATAATGTTGGTGTAATCATGACCAGGCATCTGAACTTCTAAGACATCTGCCCCAATAGACTCAATTTGATATCCAACATACTCAGACCTGAATTTATATCCCAGCTCAATCAATTCATTATACTTGCCAGGCAAGTCACGACATGTCACATCTAAGTTCTTTGGGCCAAGATCAGTTGCATTTGCATTTTTACGAACAGGATTAGATGGATTTTTGAATTGAACAAGATGGATCTTCCCCACATCAATCTTAGGAGTTGCCAATAAAGCTTGTTTGACTATCTCATTTTCACCAAGTTGCCAGAGTCTAGATAGATCGATATCTATCCCATCTCTTTCAGAGACAATATTGAGACCAAATTGATCGACCCATAGTAGAATTGCTTCTTCGATGTTTTCTACACCAACAACGACACTATCGATTGATCTTATTGAAACCAATTTCTACCAGTTAATACTTTCACCGTTGTATCTAACAAAACTACCAGATGATTTAATATCTAATTTTTCGATTTGTTTGAGCATACCTGCAATGCTATCTTCGGGCTCGAGGTTTGCTCCACCGCCATTCATTCTTGTTTTTACATAGCCTGGACACATGGCAAGCACTTTGACTTCTTTTTCTTTAAGGATATCAGCCAATAAGGCCACAGATTTATTTAGAGCAGTTTTGCTGGTTGCATATGCAAAGGCCTTTTGATGGTCATCTGCAATCGAACCGACTACACTGGAAATGAAGATCATTTTTTTGTCGTTCCCATTTTCAATATTTTCTAGAAATGTCTCAGCCATCTTTACTGGCCCAAATAAATTTGTTTTGAAAACATCAGACCAAACATCATAATCGATGGTTCCATAATGTTGCTTGAAGGTATTTTCAAAGTAGGGAAGAGGGCCGATTGTCCCAGCATTATTAATCATGACATCTATTGAGACATCTTTCAGTTTTTCGCTCAATTCAATGATAGAAGCGTGATCAATGATATCCAAATTAACAACAATCAATTTTTCTTTGTATTCATTAGATAATAGATCTAAATCATCTATCTCTCTGATATTTCTGCATGCAGCATAAACATTGTGACCTAATTGTAATATCTGTTTTGTGAATTCAAGCCCAAGACCCCTGTTTGCGCCAGTGACTAGATAATTTTTTTGACTGCTCATATAGCTTTCCTTAGTTCAATGTTTTGTTGTAATAATTAGATGTTGCTTCATCCGCAATTCTTTGAAGAAAATTCCTGTCTTGTTCATTGATTTCACCAAAGTAATCGTATTTTATACCAATCGGAGATTTATTATAGATGCTTGCAAAAACAGTACATGCCGCAAGATAAGTTCCTAAAAGGTTTGGGTGAGTTCCATCTTGTTCATGTAATTTGATATCGGGTTTCTTACGATATGCTAGATCGAAAGCCAAGCCAACAGGAATAACAAGAACCCGATTTTCATTGCCTACTTTTGTGTATGTATCAGATATGAGCTCTATTTGATTTTTGATGAATCGTCTGTGTGGCTTGGTATAAGCATGGGTCATATAGAGCGCAGCTTCAGAACCATTCATCTTGATGGCATCTATGTGTTTTTTAGCAAAATATGAAAAGTTTTTTCTGTTGACTTCATTGAGTGTCTCAGAACTTCCGCCCTGAAGAATAACCAATTCAAATTTTTCAATTGAACTGATTGATTTTGGCTGTATGAGTCTTTCAACATCATGATGTTTGAGTCTAGACCCACCAATTGTTGATGATTTTACGGAGGCTCCACCATCGAAATCACTTCTATATTCCTCTACCATTCTTTTGAAGTGATTATGGAGGCTATCATTATAATAAAGGTAACTATTGCCAATAAATAAGATCGTTTCAGGCTCCTCAATTTTTATTATATCTGGATTTTCTTTAGCAAAGACAACCTGGGTTGAATAAATAAGTATTAAGAAAAAAATAAATTTGGTGTTCATGATTTAATTTTCACAACAAGATGCTCATCAGTCAAAGAATAATCAATGCAAATCTGCGGAGAATTTTTATAAGAGAAATCCTGGATTCCAATTTATTAATGATCTTTATATCTCAGAATCTTTATTAAGAAATTTTATTAACTCAATGAAAAGCATAATTTTTTTGGTGATATTATCTTAGTGGGTAATTTTGATTCAGTTAAGGAAGATTATTTGAAATAATTCTCTTAACTGAAAAATTCATTCTGATTTCTTAGATTGAATACCGGTATTTCTGGTAAAAAGGGAATCAACGCCTTTATACGGAAACTTGAATTACTTCAAATCCACTATAAAATCATAATACTAATCAAAATAAGTTGTTATGGATTATGAACGAAATTGATATTAAGAAAACCTGTGAGATCCTTGATAATATCATGAAATATGAACTCGCAGGTGTCGTAAGATACACGCACTCATCCATGATGGTCAGCGGACCTTATCGTATCCCTATTGTCGAATTTCTCCAAGCACAAGCAAATGAGTCTCTTCTTCATGCTCAAGAAGCAGGTGAATTATTGAGTGGTTTAGAAGGTCATCCCAGCCAGAAGATCGCGGAAATTGAGGAAACGCATCAACATTCTATAAAAGATATTCTTCAAGAAAGTCTAGAGCATGAATTACATGCACTCAGTTTATATAATGAACTACTCGAGGAAGTTGAAAATAAGTCTGTTTTCTTAGAGGAATTTGCTAGAAATAAGATCGGCCAAGAGGAGCAACATTCATTGGAACTTAAGAAAATGTTGAAGGACTATTCTTAAAGGCAAGCCTTTAGTTTTTCTCCGATTTATTTTTTATAAAGCTTACCAATCTGAATACTGGGCCAAATGCCCAAAAAAATAAGAAACCCCCACGTTCCATTATCTCCAGAAGTTTATTGTATTTCATATTCAGTAGAAAAAAGGCCGACTCATAAAGTCGGCCTTTGTTTATCTTTTTAAATTAAAAGTTATGTTTGTAAGACACTTTCCAAAGTCTGGGTAAATCTTGGAATTGTGTGATAAAGCCTAAAGCTGCAAAATCCAGAGTAGAGTGTGCAAGCTTTTTATCAGAGCAATTTGTGCAACCAGCTATAACTCTCCAGTCCCCATCATTGGGAGTATATGTAAATGTCAGATCAATCTTGCTGACTGCAGGTCTCAGGCCAGCCGGTGTATTATTCTGATTGTTATAATAATCATCTTCTCTGTTCAGTACACCTGTGAAATTCAATTGACCATTTTCAAGTGAGCGATCAACGATTACACCAAGCCTGTATGAGAAATCCGGTGTTCTTTTAAGGTCTTTATCTGCAATTCCCTCAGCTCCTGGACGAAGCTCTGTATAACCTCCATCAAGGGTTGCAAAATTTGCAAAGAAAGTAAGATCATCGCTCGCTGCATAGAGCAACTCACCTTCGAAGCCATCCACTTCTGCATCGGCCTTATTGGAGTAAACAAACGCTCCTGTATCTTGGTCAATTGCTGTAATTTGTAGGTCAGTATAATCTGCATTGAAATACGTGATATTGAATCGCAGCGTATCTTCCATCCACTGGCTTTTCATGCCGAATTCAATATTGTCTACAAATTCAGGTCTTAAATCGACAAAATCTGAAGCAGAAGTCACCCTTGATGCCCAGCCACCGCCTTTGAAGCTGTCTCCAATGCTGGCATAGTACATGACATTATCATTTGGCTGATAATCAACAACAATTCGACTAGTGAACTCATCAACTTCAATCGATGTAAGTGTCCCTAAAGCCTCAACAGTTGCATTATCAAATGGTTGACCAATGGCTGCAGTTGATAACCAAGCGCTTCTATCCATGAAGTTTTCTTTTGTTCTTGCTTCCCAAGGTACACCATTGAGATCAATGAACTGTTCAACCTCTACAGCTCTTTCATCATCTGTATATCGACCGCCAATTGTCAGTCCCCATCCGTCACCAAGATCAAAATCTAAATCCGCATAGATTGCAGTTGCTTCTGTTGTATTTGTCATATCTCGCATGAAAGTTCCTGCGACGGCACCTCCAAATAAGAACAATGCATCACCGAATAGCACATGACTTTTTTCATCATAATATGATGCTCCAGCTGCCCATTGAATATTTCCAGTTGATCCAGTGAAGTTTATTTCGAAACTTTGTTGTTCATGATCACTTAAATTTGGGATTGAATAAGCAGGCACAACTTGATCAGAGTAATCATTATTAAAACTATGTGATAAATCATGATCTGAAGCAATGACTTCCATTTGTGTATCATTTTGCAGATCAATAGTGGCTTTAATGCTATATGCAGTAAAATCCGTTTCTGCCCAAGTATTTTCTAAGCCACTCTCAACTTTATAAATATCATCACCACAGCAGGCACTCAGTTTATTGGCACCGACAATTCCACCAGTATTGTCTTCAGAATTCTCTATGGTAAATAAAACTTCTGATCGATCATTGGGAAGAAATAAAAATTGGGCTCTTGCACCAGTTGCATCTCTTTTCCATTGATCTCTATTAAGTGTTACATTTTCCAAGAAACCCTCACCCTGGTCGATTGTAAAAGCCGTTAGTTTTGCATATAGATTGTCCGTAACCGGAAAGTTAAGTTTCGCAGATGCTTCAATGGTTTCATAATCACCATAAGCGATATCAACCCAGCCCTCAGTTTCTTCAGTGGGTTTTTTAGTTATGATTCGAACTGCACCACCAGTGGTATTTCTTCCATAAAGGGTTCCTTGAGGGCCTTTTAGGACTTCAACGCTCTCTAAATCATAGAGTCTCGAGTTGTTTGCAATTTGTCTAGACATGAATACACCATCGACAAATGTTCCAACTGCAGGATCCATTGTCGATACGGATTCATCCTGCCCAATGCCTCTAATAAAGTAAGCAGCAGCCTGTGGCAAACCAACATTGTTCACACCCGTCATGCCAGGAATATTTTTGACAAGATCAATTGTATTGCTGATATTGAGCCTTTCTATGTCGTCACCAGAAAATGCAACAATAGAAATTGGAACTTCTTGAAGTGATTCACTTCTTTTTTGAGCTGTCACTACAATTTCTTCTAACTCTGCAGAAAAAGTCAGTGATGATGAGAGCACAAAAGGCAGGATTAAAATGCTTTTAAATATGGTATCAAGTAATTTTGAGTGCATTGAATTTCTCCCCAAGTTAAATTCTTTTGAAATTTAGACTAACAAATATTCAAAGATAGACAAATTGATAATTAGGCTAAATGAGTATCATTATTAAAATTAAGGTATTGAAATCTCCACTCCTTTGATTAAAGCTTAGATAGATGAATGACTATAGAAGAGGGGGAGGAAATTGCGTCGCTTAATTAATGCACTTTTATCTATCCTCGTTTTATATGCATTATTTCTGGCATTATTTTTTTACAACAATACATTCATACCATCTTCTGGTTATGCACCAGCAGTTCTTCTAGATAAAAATAATCAACCCATAACTCTTAAAGATAAGGAAGTACCAATCGTTATATTGTCTGGCTGGGGAACTCCTGAGGGTTTTAATAAAGCATATGACGATTATCTCTTTTGGAGAACATCTGGAGGCGAACGGGTGATGTCTCCAACTCAAGCCTGTATTCAATGGCATGTTGGAACTTTTCCATTTCAAGTCGAAATTTCAAGACTGCCATTTGCTTTAGGCAGAAAGGTCGATGGCATGGAAAGACTCTGGGACAATTTAGGTGCATACAGAATCAGTGATGATGGTATGAAATATATTCCAGTGGTTGATAATAAATCGGGTGAGTTTCCATTTGCAGGAGGCGATGCTCCCATTCTTAGTAAAGATGAACTTGGTGATACAGAGATCATTGCTATGAAGGACTATAATCAGAATTCAAGATCTGATACTGGCGGTTTCCCTTTGACTCGCTATTCACCAGATCCCAGAACTGGAGAAGATTACCTTAAGGGAATTTATATTATTAAAAAGCCCAATGGTGTAAATGACTTCTATGAGGTCGATAAAGCCTATAAGGCAAGAGTTTCAGGCATGATGGGTTGGGATATTAATGCACCAGTATTTTTCAATGAATATGATTCATCTGAGACTGTAAGGGATCCTTTTATAGCAGAGTGGATTGATGAGTATTTTAGGGAAAGCATCAAAGTAACAGAGGGTTTTTATTCCAATGTTCCAGGAGAAACCAAGCATCTCAAAGACACCATTGCCCGTGCTGCAAGGAATGGTTATAAGAACATCGTTCTAGCTAAGCCCATTGCTGATCATAATGTCTATGCGAATAATTTCTGGGATCTCAATCTTTCTCTTCAATCTCTATGCAGGGCAGGCTTTGATGTAGAAGATTACAATATCAATCAAGTGAGAATGTATGGAAGAACACCCGAATACAATCACATCATGCATCAGAATCTCAAACGCCATTTGAAGCACATAGAACCAGGCAGTGATGTTTCAGTTATATACACAACTTTTGGACTTCCATGGCCAGGATCAAATCCCCGAGGACCCATGTCCAATGCTGCTCCCTTTATCAACGAAGTTTTTCATGAAAACGCTTATTTAAATTTTTTAAGTTTTAAGCGATATATTGAGCAAAACGAAGATCAATACAATATTTCTTTCCTTAAAACGAATGGTTTTGGGACAGAGGATGCCAGAACGAATAACTTATATGCATATGCATTATTCAGTGGAAATCAGCTCGGATACAAAGATGATCCTCTTCAATACACAAACCTTAGAGGTGCAATTGAAGACGCAATACTGAATCAAAACAAGGAAGAGGTGATCATTCAATTGTCTCATTGGGGATATACCTACTGGGTTTTAATTATAAACATGAGAGAAGCATTGAATTTTCCTTTGAACTCTATTGAAGAGATTCATCGAGGAGAATTGAGTGTCACTTGGTGTGAAAAACATTTTGCTCCTGGTAAATACGAACAAACTGAAACCATTGATGGTAAGTGCCCAGAAGGGTTTACAAGGCTTCAACTGATGGAGGCTTTTGAAGATTATTCTGATGAGATAGCCATCAATTATGCAAATAGGATTCGAGGTGGAATAGAAAGATTGGGTATTTATCCAGATTTGGATATCAGTATTTTGGCAGAAGGGGAGATCACTCAAAAAGACGGTGGAACAGTAGAAGTGAAAGAAGGTCATATGAAAGGTGCAAAAGTGGTTGTCAAAGGGGATCCCAATCCAAATATTCCAGAATCATATACCTGGGATAATCGCTGGAGGCCCAAAACAGACAATGATCCGAACACTGGACCCACCGCAGTTAGGGCAATCAATGAGTACGATAAGATTTCAGATTTCTTGGATAGCTCAAAGGATGATTTCAATGCTGTCATAGGACTTCAAGAGTTGTCTTCACCAAAGAAGGAGATGCCAGTGCTTTCAAAGGCTGTTTCTGGGACGGTTTTCTTTGGTCCATACCGAACGACTTTTAATGTTCCCGCTCAGATTACAATTCCTTATGAGAAGGATAAGGTTATCAATCCTGAAAATATCGTTCCAATGGTCTATAACGAGATATCAGAATCATTTGAGATTCATCCCAAGGTCAGAAAGAGCTATGAAAATAAGATTGATTTAGAAAAAGGTACACTGACTTTTGAAACCCAAGTATTGGGTCAATTCTCTCTTGTAGAAATAGAGTGATCCGAATTGAGAGTCGAATCAGTCTTTAATGACAAATGAGGCCAGAATAAATAGTGCAGCGATAATACCAACACAGATCAAAATATACTGTAATCCTTCCATGAAACTCCCCCTTTGAAATTTACCTTAATAATACAATACTGAAATTCTGGATTTTCTTAAGTTATTTTTACTGTCTCATTAAAGCAAGCAATAATTGCAGATTACGTTTATTCAATCTCATAAGATCCTTTCTTTCTAGATCTTCACAAATCTCACAAAGCATCAAAACCATTTGTTTCTTGGATAGTGGCTTAATGCTTTTCGATACTTTTTCGGCATCTTTTAACATTTCTTTATAGAACTTATTCATCAAGTCTTAATTTCGATTATGGCTTTTGAGAATCAAAAAAATCAATTCATTAGAAGCATTATTTTACTTAAAATTAGAGTTATCAAATTTTATAATAAATAATCTTGTACATATCACTAACGGGTCTATCATTAGTAAGTGCCTAAGAATCTAAAAATATTTTTTTTATCAAGCTTATTTTTGTTATCAAATCAGTCATTGGTAGCTGCTGACGACACCGAAGCTCCAGTCCTCAACTCAATTTCTATTGATCAGACATCCATCAATGTCAGTTCTGGCAATCAAACCGTCTCTATTACCGCAAATTTCACTGATGATTCTCTACTCGATGCTATTTACAGTTATGTTTATTTCTCTCCACCAGGAGGGAGTGGACTTAACAAACAATTCAGAATAAATAGCGATTCATCAAGTCCAGCTGTGTTGACTGCTGAGTTCACCAATACCGATGATGCAAATGGCACATACGAGCTTGGTGGCTTTGTCATGTATGACACAATTGGTAATGCTAAGAGTTATACAAAAGAAGAGTTGATAGCATTGGGCTTACCTGCATCTATTGAGCTCACAGCTAATGAAACGACCCCGCCAACCGTGAATGCCGTTAATCCAGAAGATGGTTCAACTGAAATTTCAAGAGGTCAACATATATCAATTAGTTTTAGTGAGGATATGATTGCTGACACCTTAATCAGTGACAATATCTATGTATCTGATTCAAGTGGTAACAGAGTGACAACAAAAAATGGAGGGTCAAGCGCAAAAAATTACACTATCACTCCCGCCCAGCAAACTATTCTGGACCTTTGGGAATCCAATGAAACCTACACCGTTCATGTCACCACGGGTGTCAAAGACACAAGTGGGAATAATTTAGCCCAAGAGTTTACCAGCACCTTCACCACTTTAGATTCATCTTCAGACACAACCCCTCCGACCATAGCAAGCATTACTCCAGTTGATGGTGCCACTGATATATCCACAGGTGCGGAAATAGCAATTTCTTTTAGTGAGATTATGTACGAACCTTCTCTGTACCAGTCGGACCCAGAAAACATCTATATTACTGATTCCAGCGGTAACAAAGTAGAACATCGAAAACAAACAGGCCCTGAAAAGCAAGAGCTCGTGCCAGATCCACTTTGGGAAAACAATGAAACCTACACCGTTCATGTCACCACAGGGGTTGAGGATACCAACGGTAATAATTTAGCCCAAGAGTTTACCAGCAGTTTTACCACCGAATCCGGTGACAATGTCTGCAGCCCAGTCATTACCTCAGCAGCCACTTTCAGTGCTGCAGAGAACCAGACAGCTGTGGGCACGGTGACCGTTAGCGATGCTAATTGCGGTCCTTTAACCTACTCACTATCGGGCACCGATGCTGCATCTTTCAGCATCAGCACCGCTAGTGATGGGACTAACTTTGGGATAATCACCTTCAACACCGCTCCGGATTACGAGACCAAAAGCAGTTATTCCATCACCGTCAGTGTCAGTGATGGTGCCAACAGTACTACTCAAGCAATAACGATCAATGTTACTGATGTTGATGAGGGCACGGACACAACACCACCAACCGTAACAAGTGTTACCCCAGCAGATGGAGCAACTGGAGTTTCCAGAGCCATTACTCCGATCCAAGTGAATTTTAGTGAGGAGATGAATCGGGAGACATATACCAATAACATCTATTTAGCAGATTCGAGTGGCAATGTCGTTACTCTGCAAAGTGTCGGGCCTGGAACAACCTTTTATCAGTTAAGTCCTCAATCAACTCTGGAAGCAGATGCAACTTATACCGTTCATGTCACCACAGCGGTTGAGGATATCAATGGCAATAATTTAGCTCAAGAGTTTACCAGCAGTTTTACCACTGATACTCTCGGCTTTAACTTCGGGGCTAATAATAAGCCTATAGCAGGAGTGAAGGTCACCCAAACTGAATCCGATGGCACTACTACTATCTATGCCTCTGATGCAGAAGGGAAGGTGACGTTAAATACCACCACTAATACTTACAGTCTAGAAGCTTCTCTGGCCGAGACCGGTACTGATCCGATCTCTGTCCAAGATGCTCTTTATATCCTCCAATACATCGTTGAACTTCGAACCCTAGATGATCTACAAATAAAAGCCGCTGAAATTAATGGCGATGGCAAGATCACCATCCAAGATGCTCTTAAAGTCCTACAACACAATGTGGAGCTGATCAGTTTAGAACCCAGCTTAACCTTTTATGATGCCAATACAGGGAACCCTCTCTCAGAAACAACTTATAACCCAGAGGATACACCGAGTGTTACCGCCATTAGACTGGGCGATGCTAATCTGTCTTTTGAGCCTGCCAGTATCACTGATCATGCACCCATACTGACAGGTAAGATCACCCTGACAATGGATGAGAACGAGGTGGATATTGGCACCATAGTGGCTATCGATGCTGATGGTGATACCCTGACTTATAGCATTTCCGGCGGAGCCGATAAAGATCTGTTTAATATTAACCCTTCCTCAGGGGCTTTGAGCTTTAAAGCCGGACCCGATTACGAGGATCCTGGTGATAATGGTTTTAATAATCTCTACGATGTTGAGATCATGGTCAGTGATGGGAGTAACAGTAATACTCAAGCTCTGATCATTAGTGTGATCGATTTGAACGAGAAGTTAGGTGTCAGCAATAAAACCATTTCTGAGAATGAGGCTGGAGCCACTGTTGGGATCTTATCGATTATTGATAGCTCTTTTAGCAGTGACGGTATTACCTATGAGTTATCCGGAGATGATGCTCAATATTTTATTCTCGATGGCAACACCATTAAATTGAAAAGCAATGTCACTACTGATTTTGAAACGAAGTCCAGATATACACTTGTAGTGACGGCCACAAACAGTGCTGGAGAGACTGTAACAGAGAAAGTTGTAGTGAAGATTGAAAACGTGAATGAAGCTCCAATTCTATCTTCAGCCATTTTAAATCAGAGCATTGACGAAGACTCACCTTTAAACTTTGCCATTCCCAATGGAACATTCTTCGATGTTGACGGAAATACGCTTTCATATACAGCATCTCTGAGTGATGGAGAAAGCTTACCAGGATGGATGAGTTTTGATGGTGTCTCAGGCACCTTTTCAGGCACTCCGCGAAATGATGATGTAGGAGTGATTGGAATCAAAATCACTGCCAGTGATGGCAGTTTCAATGCGAATGATTCTTTTAATTTAACAGTGAACAATACCAATGATCAACCATCTGAGATCAGCTTGTCTGCAAATGCATTCAATGAAAACTCGGATGGTGTGACTATTGGTGACCTTACAACCAATGATGATGACAATAAGTATGGCGATACCCATACATATGAATTATCTGGGACTGATGCGAGCTCTTTCGAGATTAAAAACGATCAATTGAAGTTAAAGGATAGTTTTGCAGCCAATTTTGAAGTTAAAGATAATTATACTCTCGATATCAAAAGCACGGATGAGTCTGGTTCAAGCATTTCAAAGAGTATTGCACTCAATGTAATTGATACCAATGATACTCCGACAGAAATTATTTTATCATCCACAGGGGTTCCAGAGAAAATTGATGGCGCTGTTGTTGGAACACTGACAACCAACGATGAGGATGCTGATGATTCTCACACATATATCGTTAGTGATGATCGTTTTGAAGTGATCGATGGAGAGCTTAAACTCAAGCCTGGAAATACAGTTGAATACGCTACACAAAGCACCATAACAGTAATCATTACAACTACTGACTCCAATGGTGCGACATTTAATCAAGAATTTATTCTAAGGGTTGGATCAATTCAGCTCACTGCAACTAATTTTGAAGAAAATGTCAGTGGTGCAATAGTTGGCGATCTGTCGATAACAGATCCAGACTTTAGTGCAAATGTTACTTACACGCTTTCAGGGACTGATGCGGATTCCTTTGAAGTGGTGAATGATCAGCTTAAGTTGAAAGATACGATAAGTGCTGATTATGAAAGCAAGAATACTTATACAATTTCAATCACAGCGAAGGATGATGCCAATAAGGAAGCCACCCTTTCTTATTCGCTTCAAGTGATTGACGTAAATGAAGCACCTACATTGATTACTCTTTCTGCCAGTGCCATTGACGAGAACTCAGATGGTGCTGTCATTGGAAATCTAGAAACCAATGATGAAGATGCCGATGATAACCATACTTATGAATTGACTGGGAATGATGCAGCATCCTTTGAGGTATCGGATGGACAATTGAAGCTAAAGAGTGACCTGAGTGCAGATTATGAGACAAAAAATTCATATTCTGTCACAGTCACGACAACAGATACTGGCGGTCTATCGACATCTGAGGATTTCATAATTACTGTCAATGACATCAATGATGCACCTGAATCTATTTCATTATCAGCAAATGCGATTAATGAGAATGATACTGGAGCAATTGTTGGAACTCTGAGCACCAATGATGATGACGCTGATGATACACACACCTATTCATTCTCTGGTGATGATTCAAGCTCATTTGAAGTGATCAACGGCAATCAGTTAAAGCTTAAATCCACTGTTTCAGCAAATTATGAAGCTAAAAATAACTATTCATTTAATGTCATATCAAATGATAGTGGACGATTGAGTTTTTCTGAAACATTCATTATTTCAGTAAATGATGTCAATGATCCACCCACAATCTCATCAGTGAATAGTTTAACAATTCCAGAAAACCAAATATCAGCTGGTACTGTCACGGCAACTGATGAGGACGGAGACAGCTTAACTTATACACTCAGCGGCACTGATCAAAGCTCTCTCAGCATCGGTAATAGTGGCACAATTACGTTTAATACAGCGCCAGACTATGAAACCAAAACCAGCTATTCAGTAACAGTGACTGTGAGTGATGGTGCATCACCAATCAGCCAAGATTTATCCATTAATATCACAAACCTAAATGATGTATTTCCAGTGATCAGCTCTTCATCAACACTCAATGCAGATGAAAATCAAACGAGTGTAGGCACTGTTGAAGCTTCAGATGTTGAGGGAGATGTTTTGATTTACCAGTTGAGCGGCGATGATGCTGGTGCTCTCAATATCAGTAGCTCAGGAATTATTACATTTGATGCAGCTCCCAACTATGAGAGCAAAAACACCTATTCGGCTCTTCTTTCCGTCAATGATGGCGTCAATACCACTAGCCAAAACTTAACCATTAACATCAATGATGTAAATGATATCCCTTTGATTAATTCAAATAGCACTTTCAATGCAAATGAGAATCAGACTTATGCCGGACTTGTAGATGCTCAAGATGAGGATGGGGATGACTTATCATATTCAGTCAGAGGTTCTGATGCAGCTTTATTTAATATCGATGATTCGGGTGAAATTAACTTTATAACAGCCCCTGATTATGAGGTGAAAGATCTTTATTCTATCAGCGTTGCTGTCAGTGATGGCGAATTAACCAATACTCAAAATCTCACAATAAATGTCACAGATCTATATGAAGAATATGATATTGACGTTACTGCTCTGGCATCTAGATATTTTGTTCTTGATTCTGATGTACCGAATACAACTGACCAGAATTGTGTTTCCAATACTTTTGGAAGTGAGCAAAGCATAGTTAACCCAAGTACAGTAATTGGCCATGCTGGAGGAAGCAGCACATGTTCAGATGCCTCAGACTTCTACTCAATTCAATTGACAGAGGGCATGTATGCCAATCTTCAAGTCTCAGATTATGATTCAAGCAATGATCTGGATATGTATCTCTATAATCAAGATGGGACTGGAATTGACTTCAGTTACACAGATGATTCGACTGAGAATAATGAAACAATTAATTTGCCTTCGAGTGGAACAATTATAATTCGGATATATCCATATTCCGGTAGTTCAAAATATGTACTGACTGTTGGACAAAGAACTTCTGATTCATCGGCAAACAGATACAGCAACCAAGTCGGTCATTTCATAGAGGGTGAATTCATCAGTTATATACCATTTCCTAAGAATGGACCCAGAAAGAGCCAATCAGGCAGATTCCAGCCTGAGGAGCAAGCAGAAGCTCCATTAAAACAAAGAATAAAGTCAATCAACTCACCAGGACTAAGAAAGTATAAATTTGACCCTGATCTTGAAATGCAGAGAAATAAGGTTGAAGGATCAGGGCTCCCAAGTGATGTAAATCTTAAATTATCGGATGCACAAATAAGTTATTTAAAACACTGGAAGATATTAAGTCAGCTTAGGGAAGAAAATCCTGATAGAGATATTGGCTTTAATTTCAAGGTAAAAGCTTTCAATAACCAACCTGATCCAAAAATACAGGCCTCTTCTGCAGATGAAGATCGCTATCAGTGGGTCAAGGAAAGAAAAACATTTGCAGAGGCAAAAGCACATGCCGAAAGTCTTGGTGGTCATTTAGCAACCATTACTTCAGCATCTGAGAATCAGGCCATTTACGAAATTGTCAGTGAAGGCTTTGATCCAAATAGCTCGTATTTAACTCTTGGTACTGCCACAGATGGCGGTGGCTCTGTTTATGTTTGGCTTGGTGCAGACGATATAGAGACAGAAGGTGATTGGAATTGGCACACTGGAGAGTCCTTTAGTACTTATACCAATTGGGGAAGTGTTGAACCTGATAACTTCAATGGAAATCAGGATGCACTCGGGATGGCACTGGAA
>CETM01201753.1_pt1 | contig 18334 bp, 14 predicted proteins | sample 361451 | NCBI WGS metagenome assembly CETM01 (sample SAMEA2622690, study PRJEB7988) | marine metagenome | isolation source: saline water (ENVO:00002010), including
AGTGCGGCATCGGGCACCATTGAGGGTGCGTCCGCTGCAGGCTCTGAAGTCTGGGAGAGTTGAGTACTGGCTTCAGCTTCCCAGGGGGCGGGAGCTGGGTCCATGGCGCCTAGCTCGGCACTGTTGTCGGCGCTACTTTCAGGGCGATGCCCGGGCTCATGGCCGAGGCCCTGGCCGGCCTCATGACCCGCCACATCCTCGACGGCATCCTCAGCACCCCTCCCAGAGTCCTCCATAGCGGCCTCGACGGTAGACTCCCCGGCGCTCGTCATATCATCCGGAAGGGCTTCCCAGGGAGGCGGCTGTTCACTGGCAGAACGCGTATCAGCCGGTGCCATAGGCTCGGCCGGCTCAGGCGTGGGCTGAGAAGCCGGGGTTGGCGCAGGCGATGAAGGCTCGCGCTGATCGTCGCCAGAAGCAGAATCGGCAAGCGGCTGCGCAACCGCCCCTTGGGCGGGCGTCTGGGGAGAGGCCTGCGGCGCCGGCTGAGCGGTTTGTTCGGGGGCTTGTCCACTGGGCTTGCCTGACGCCTGCTCCGGCACGGCGTCGCCGGTCATCGGCAGCGGCGTCTGGGCCGGCTTGGGAACCCCTTGGGGGCGGAAGGCCAGCATCCGCAGCAGGGTCATCTCCAGCGCCGTGCGCGGCTCTGGCGCCTGATCCATGTCGCCACGGCCCTGCAGGCCGATCTGGTAATAGAGCTGCACGTCTTCGGCGGTAAACCGCGAGGCCAGCGTCAGCAGGACCTCACGGTCGCCGTGACCGTTATCCAGGGCGCCGGGCACCATCTGCGCCACCGCTAGCCGATGCAGTACACCAAGCAGATCATCGAGCACGCCGGCAAAGTCCGGCCCCTGCTCGGCCAGCGATGCCACTTCACTGAGCACCCGTGCCGCATCCACTACCGCCAGCGCTTCGAGCAAGGTCAGCACATGGCGCTGATCGAGAGTACCCAGCATGGCAGCGACATCGGCCTGGCGTACCTGCCCCTGGCCGAAGGCGATCGCCTGATCGGTCAGGCTCATGGCATCGCGCATCGAGCCATCGGCCGCCTTGCCAAGCAACCACAGGGCGCTTTCGTCGAAAGGCACATTCTCGACCTCGAGCACTCGGCTCAGGTGCTCGACGATGCGCTCCGGCGGCATGTTCTTGAGGGTGAACTGCAAACAGCGCGACAACACCGTCACCGGTAGCTTTTGCGGATCGGTGGTGGCGAGCAGAAACTTCACATGCGGCGGCGGCTCTTCAAGGGTCTTGAGCAGCGCATTGAAGCTGTGAGTCGAGAGCATGTGCACCTCATCGATGAGGTACACCTTATAGCGGCCCTGGGTGGGGGCATATTGCACGTTATCGAGCAGCTCGCGGGTATCTTCGACCTTGGTGCGCGAGGCGGCATCGACCTCGATCAGGTCAACGAAGCGCCCATCGTCAATGGCTCGACAGTTCTCGCACTGCCCGCAGGGAGTCGAGGTAACGCCGCTATCATCGTCGCCATTGGCAGTGCAGTTCAGGCATTTGGCCAGAATGCGTGCCAGGGTGGTCTTGCCGACACCGCGCGTCCCGGTGAACAGATAGGCATGGTGCAAGCGCCCCTGATCCAGGGCGTTGACCAGCGCGCGCTGCACGTGCTCCTGCCCCACCAGCTCATGGAAGGTGCGGGGACGCCATTTGCGGGCCAATACCTGATAGCTCATGCAGCGCGAGATCCTTTAATCGAAACTTTGATCGAAACGTTGACCGGAACTTTCTTCGAAAACAGACGACGTCGTTCGCACACGACGCAGGGCCAGGCGCAGGGACTGAGCCGGCTCGCTATTCTAGCTGCTGGAGCGCATGGCCGAAAGGCAGGGGGAGGAGATCACAAGCAGGCGGAGATTTCGCCCTCTGAAATGGAGGCGGCCCCGACAGCCACATCCCGGCACACGCATCCATCACTACCGTTGCTCCCTTCCGGGCCTGGCGGGGTTTGCGACTTAGCGTTGCGGGAGGACCGACGGGGCCACCATAACGACTCGATTAGTTGCCAAACGACCATTAACTTCAAGGTCTACCAGCTGATTCGCCAGCGCATCGAGCGGGGCGCACTATAACAGCGGCTCAGGGGGTCCGCAAGACCAGATGAATGGCTCTGGGCTCAGGCCAGATGCCATCTTTCTAGTCTAGGCTTATAGGTGTAGCTTGGTCGTCACCAACAAGACCTCATACCAACGGGAAGAGAGCCAATGCAAAAGGATTCCAACAAGGGCTATATCGCGCTACTCGGCTGGAGCCTGAGTGCCGTAGAAGCCGCCGAAAACTTCGATCGACGCTACGTGGTCGTGGCCCCGGACTGGGCCGAGGATTATTGCGAAAAGCACGATATTCCCTACGTATCATGGAACTTCGAGCGCCTCAACGATCGCTCAATGGAGATTGCCGAGACCCTGAAGGGCATGGGCGTCGACGTCGCCATCCCCCTGTTCGAAGAAACAGTGGAGTGGGCCGGTGCGATCAACTCCGTGCTGCTCGACAGCCCCCGCCTCTATGGCCAGTCGCTGCTGCTGCGCGACAAGGCGCTGATGAAACGTCGCGCTCAGTTGGGCGGCATCCGCGTGGGCATCTTCGAGGAAGCTCACGACAAGGAAGACGTCATCCGCTTCCTGAAGCGCGTCAATCAGACGCTGCTCAAGCTCGACGGCGACCCCAATGACCCGATCCACCTGAAGGCTTTCGACAAGGCCGGCTGCCTGGGGCATCGCGTGATCCGCACCCCGGACGAGGTCGATACGATTCCCGAAGAGGAATTCCCGGTGCTGATGGAATCGCACCTGGACGGCTGGGAATTCGCGGTAGAAGCCTGGATTCACAACGGCAAGATCGTCTTCCTCAATATTTCTGAGTATGTAACGCTTGGCTACTCGGTGTTCGTGCCGGCCTCGCCGGAGCTCGAGAAGTACCGCCCGCAGATCACCGCGCAGATCGAGAAGCTGATCAAGGCCTTCGATATCGAGTTCGGCCTGATCCACCCCGAGTACTTCGTCACCAACGATGGCGAGATGTACTTCGGCGAAGTCGCCTATCGTCCGCCGGGCTTCAAGGTCTTTGAGCTGCTCGAGCGTGTCTACGGCTTCAACGCCTACCAGGCCTCGATGCTGGTCTTCGACCCCAAGACCAGCGAAGAAGAGGTCAAGGCCTTCTTCCCGAAGGAAGTGGTCGATGCCGACGGTTTTGCCGGCTGCTTCGGCGTCTATCCGCGCCGCCGCGTGGTCAGCAAGCTGGAGATCCCCGAAGAGGTCGAAGATCATCCGTACTTCGAGTCCCACGAGCTGACTGCTCCCATGGAAGAGACCGTCACCAAGCGTACCGCTTTCGGCACGCACTGGGGCCTGATCTATTTCAAGGGCGACGAAGCTCAGCGCATGAAGGATCTTCTCAAGCATATGGAAGACCTTGATTTCTATGTCTGATGTAGGGCGTCATAGAAAGCATGCAAGCCTGATGACAAGGAGTCTGCGTGACAACGCCACGAGACACGACACCCCAAAGTGAAGCGTTGGAGGCCAGCGAGAAGCTCGCTGGCCTTTTGAAGAAATTCGACGACGCCATCACTTTGCTCAACAACGCGCGCGACTTCGCCAAGCCGGGCAAACTTCCACGAGTGTTGGATACCGCCCGGCGGGTCATGTTGCAGGAAGGCGGCTGCGCGGCCATCGAGCAGCGCGGCCGCGTCCTCGAAGAGGCCGGAATCTTTCAGGGTTCCGACTGGCAAACGCCTCAGCACCTGGTCCCATCCCTCACCACCCACGCGCTGACCAGCGCCGACCCCAACATGGTGGTGATCGAATCGCTGAGCGAACTGCGGCTGCTGGCCGTGGCCAAGGGTGATTACATTCACCCGCTCATCTCCCTGGAGCAGGCGCACCACTACCTGACCCAGACCCTGGCGATCAACCTCAGGCTGTTGTTTGGTGATCCCACCGAGGCCGAACGCGAAACCCAGGGCCGACTGGCCGAGGTGCCGCGTCATCTGTTCCGCCACCTGTCCGAACGCATCGGCTATGAGCACATCATCGATCATCTGATCGAGGAAATCTGGCGGATCCTGGAGCAGCGTCCCATCCAGGTTGAGCCCGTCAAGCAGATGATCACGCAGATCGCTCTCTGCCAGGCCAATCCCGATATTGATCTAGGGGGCAGCGGCCAGGGCGCCGACCGTTTAGTCAGCTCACTGTTCGGTCCCACCAGAGCCTCTCGTGAAGACCCGGGGCTCGATATCTATCGTGAGCGACTATCCAGCATGGACGCCGCCGCTCTTCAGGGTGAAGCCACCGGCTTTGCGCGCTCCATGCACGATACGGGCCTAGTCTCCGCCTATCATCCCATACTGCTGCGTCACCTGCTGGACCACAGCGACCACCTGCTGGCGGAAGCCATGGGGCTTTCCTCGACCGGACGCGATTGCCTGCTTTGCTATCACGAACTGGTCCATGCGCTGATCCGTGGCGGTGTCTATCCGGAAACACCCCAGGCGGTCTACGGCCTGACTCTGACCCTTGAGCGCGGCATCTTCTACCAGCCCCCGGTGGCGCCGGCCATGTGGCGCCAGCTGGGGCTGCCGCTCTCTGACTGGTCAGAGGCTCGCCTGAACCTCGCCTTCGGAGAAACCATCTCGCCCAAGGCAAGGCTACTGGAAGGCGTGTTGTGCATGCTTGGCCTACCGCTGGGCGTCGGCCAGGGCAACAACCCGACCTGCCAATCGGCGCGCGCCCTCTCAATGTGGGCTTACAACGATCCTGACTATCTGCTCCAGATGGTCGCCTGGGCCGCCCGCGATGACGATATCATCATGCACTTCGAGGGCATGCCGCTGTCTTCCATGGCCAGCCTCTCAGGCGTCGCCCAGACCCTGCCGATGGACTTGGACCCGGTATCGCTGATCGTGGTGCCGCACCTGGATCGCATCTATGCGGAAATGGGCCGGCGCTGCATCGGCCGGGAAGGCGACCCGCACCGCTGGGTCAATCCGGAGTTCCATGGCTGGTGGTCAGGCCGAGGCTTTCGCATCAATGTCGATGTCGCGACCGGTGAGCTGACGGAGTTGGACGATTTCCTGCGCCACTTCTATGCGAGCTACCACCCCTACTACAACGGCAATCAGCCGCTGATTCATCCTCAGCCAGCCGGCATCGCCGTGACCGACACCGCGGCCCGTTTCATCGGTTGGCATGCGATCACCATCCTGCGCGCCAACCTCGACCCCAATGACGTGATGCGGGTCTACTTCTTCAACCCCAATAACGATAGCGGGCAGGACTGGGGAGACGGCATCAAGGTCAGTACGGCCGACAACGGCGAGCGCTTTGGCGAGTCCTCGTTGCCCTTCGAGCAGTTCGTGTCGCGCCTGTATATCTACCACTATGACCCATTGGAGCGGGGTGAGCTGGCCAAGATCACCCAGGAGGAGCTCGACCGAGTGATCGGCTACATCCATCGCAGCTGGGGCCAGGATCGCATCCCCAAGGGCGAGCTACAGGCGAGCAGCGGGCAAACAGCGCCACAGACGCCACCGGAGAGCTGAAGCACCGCTTCCTCGCCGTTCACCCATACACGATCGGCACCGGACGGCCTGCGGGATTCTCTCCCGCAGGCCGTCTTGCGTATAATCTCACCTCCCCCGTTTCGCTGTTTCCGCCAGAGGCTCCATGATCCGACTCGACCAGTTGCTCGTCGCCCAGGGCCTGGCGCGCTCCCGCTCCCGCGCCCAGCGCCTGATTCGCCATGGCCGAGTCAGCCTGGCAGGCCATCCACCTTTGACCAAGCCCTCGGAAAAACTGCCGGAAGACAGTGCGTTGACGGTCGCCGATGACCCCGAAGAACGCTATGCCTCGCGGGCCGGGCTCAAGCTCGAGGCCTTGCTGGAGACACGCGGCATGCGTCTCGACGGCAGAGTCGTTCTGGATGTGGGCCAGTCGACCGGTGGGTTCACCGACTGTGCCCTGCACTTCGGCGCGGCGCATGTGATCGGCGTCGAAGTCGGGCACGATCAGCTCGACCCGCGGCTTCGCGATGACCCGCGAGTCAGCTGTCTGGAAGGGCTCAACGCCCGCGACATGACCGACTCTCCCGAATTGCGCAAGGCCATGGCGGAGCATGCGCCCGACGGGCTATCGCTTGCCATCATGGATGTATCCTTCATTTCCCAGACCTTGATCCTGCCCCAGCTGAGCCAGCTACTGCCGGCCGGTGCAGAGCTGCTGTCGCTGGTCAAACCGCAGTTCGAGGTGGGCCCCGGTAAGGTCAACGAGCGGGGTATCGTGACCGATGACGCCCTGCTGTCAGACGTCGAGTCGCGGATCCGCGCCTGTTGTGCAGAGCATGGGTTCACGGTGCTGGGCTGGCAGGACAGCCCCATTAGAGGCGGCGACGGCAACCGCGAATTTCTGCTGCATGGCCGTCGTGACTGAGCGGCGCTAGTCATCCTCGTCTGGCAACTGCCCTTCGAGATCAGCTCTCTTGTCGCCCGCTCTCTTGGCCTCCGCGCTCTTAGCTTCCACCCTAGCGCCGCGCGTGTTCTCGTTGTCATCCTGCTTGTCGGTTTGCGCCGCACGGGCGGGCGGCGCCCCCCACTCGATAGGACCACCCTTGGCATCATGCAGGCGCACATCGAGCTGGTTGAAGGCGATTTCGACACCATGCTCCTGGAAACGAGACGCGACCTCGACGTTGATTTCATCCGCCGCATACAGCCGATCGATCAATGAATTGACGAAGATGCGCAGTTCGAAATCCAAGGTGCTGGCCCCGTATTGCAGGAAGAAAACCTGCGGCTCCGGGTCCTTGAGTACCCTTTCATTGTCCTTGGCCGCCTCGCGCAGCAGGCGATGCACCAGCGCCAGATCCGAGCCATAGGCCACACCATAGCTGAGCACCACGCGGGTGACGTTGTCCGATAGCGACCAGTTGATCAGTTGGTCGGTGACAAAGGTCTTGTTGGGGATAATGATCTCCTTGCGATCAAAATCCGTGACGGTGGTGGCACGAATACGAATGCGGCTGACGGTGCCATGCAAGTTGCCAAGGGTGATGGTGTCGCCGATGCGCACCGGCCGCTCGAAGAGAATGATCAGCCCCGAAATGAAGTTGGCGAATATTTCCTGGAGCCCGAACCCCAGCCCCACCCCCAGCGCGGCGACCAGCCACTGCAACTTGTCCCAGGTAACCCCGAGGGCTCCCAGTGCCATCACCACCCCACTCCCGGCGATCACATAAGACAACAGCGAGGTAATGGCATAGGCACTGCCCTGCTTGAGGGCCAACCGCGACAGCACCATCACCTCGAGCAGGCCGGGCAGATTGCGCGCCAGCATCATCGTCAGGGCCACCGTTACCAGGGCGATGAAGACATCCGCCACACTGATTCCAGCAGCGACGCCGCCTTCGCCATTGGTGCCCGCATCTCCGGCCCACACCGCCACCTGATTCAGGTAGCCCAGCACAGTTAGCAGGTCAGCCCATACCAGATAAAGCAGCAACGCCAATCCCAGCACCAGGATGAGTTTGGATAGACGCAGCGACTGCTGATTGACCTGGTTCATGTCCAACGGGGGTTCCTCGACTACCTCCATACCGTTTCCCGGCTCATCGCGTTTCAGTGCCCGGCGACGCGCCAGCGCACGGCGATAAGCCAGGCGTCGTGCCGCCACCGCCAACCCCCGTACCACAGAGGCTTCGACCACGATCCACGCCCCCAGAAGGTAGAGCGTGATCACGTAACGCGACACTAGGCTCAGGGCCGTGTACTCATAGCCCAATACGATCAGGCAAATCAGCAGCAGCGGAACGCCGGCCAGCGCCAAGCCAACCAGCAGGCGCAGTAGCAGGATGCCGAAAAACGGTGTGTGGGCGGCGATCAGCTTGCTCTGCACCACCGCCATGCTGGCGAGGCCCACCAGCATCAGCAGCAAGGCCAGCGGGTACTGGGACAAGACAATTTCTCCGCCCCGGGCCACGCTCGAGATCATCAGCACCGGCACCAGCGACAGTCCCAGCCAAAGCAGCAGTCCAGAAAGCCGTGTCGCGTAGGCCGGCGGCCACAGGAAATGACGCATCGCCACCCCGTCGCGCACCAGTAGCCGCCTCGCCCAGGCGATACTGCCCCAGGCCAATGACAGCTGAATCAACGCCATCCCTAGCCGCGTCACCATGCCCTCTTCACCGACCAGCAGCGCCAGCCCCAGCGATGCAAGCAGCAGCGGGCCGGGGCTTGCCAGCAGCGCATTGAGCGCTATCGCCCGCGGAGTCAGGGCCTGGGTGTCATACTTAAGGTGTCCAATCTTGTCGTTGAGCAGCACCAGGTGCCGCTTGATCGGAGGACGCAGCAGGAAGAGAGCGACGGCAATCAATAGCGGCAGCAACCCCACCAGGCTCCCAAGCCCCGGCCACTGCAAGGGAAATGCCGAGCGCCAGGCGCCCTGCCCCCAGGTGTCGACAAGCCGCGCAGGTATCTGGCGCAGCCAGTCCAAATCCAGCGGACGGCTATTGGCAACCCAGAACAGCTGTTCGTCGAGCGTCGCGCGCAACTGCCTGCTGAGGGCCAACAGCTGCTGCTGATTGAGCTGCAAATCAATGGCCGCGCTCAGTTCCTCGCCATAGGCCTGCTCTAGCTGATCGACCAACTCACGCCGCGATGCATAAAGCCTCTCCAGAGCAGCGATAAGATCATCCGAAGGCTCGACCTTGGCCGCTGCCAGCTCCTCTCGTGCCAAGGCAGTGGTATCCCGAAGCGCTTCACGCTGGCGGCTCAGTTCGAACTGTTTGAGGCGCAGGTCGGCGATGTCGTCCTGCAGATTGCGGCGCTGCTCAACCTGCGGCAGCAGGTGTCGCTGTTCGCGCAGGATGCGTGACAGCAACAGGCTGCCGCGAATCGCGTCGATTTGCTCATTCAGAGTGCGCTGCAGCTGGCGCACGCGGTCTAGCTGACGACGCACCTCCAGCCCATCGCGAGCCAGGGTGTTGGAAAGCTCGGTGGCCTTTAATAGCTCGAGGCTCAACTCGCGATTGACCTCTCGCGCCTGCTTGACCACCGGATGTTCGGTTTCCACCTGCGGGCCGCCGGCCGCTGCCGCTTTGATCGCCTGCTCGGATTGAACGCGCCGCTTGCGGTCGAGCACCGCCTGCAGCATGGCTAGGCGGGCTTCCTGCTGAGTGATCTGTCGGTTGAGCTGATCCTGGCGCAGCTGGGCGAGCTCACGCAGGCGGGAGTTGGCATTCAGCGCACTCTGCTGATAGCGCAAAGTGAGATCCGCCAGACGCATCTCGGCGATTCGCTGCAGCCGCTGAGGGGCATCAGCCGGCCCGTCCGCCAGATTTTCCAGGGCCTGACGACTGCTCTCCAGCGTCCGCATCGCCTCAGCGATACTCTGCTGGGCGCGCTCGGGCAGCGTCTGGGTGTTGATCAGTTGAGTATTGACCTCGCTCAAGCGATCCTGCTGTTTCTGCAGCGTATCCAAGGCTTCCTGAAGGCGAGAGGCCAGCTCACTCGTCGTAAGCGCATCGAGTGACTCGAAAGTCAAATCCGGCGCGGGGGATGCATCTTCCTGCAGCGACTGTTTCAGCGTCTCGATGTCCGCCGGAGCACTGGCAATTCGTTGCTCCAGGGTCGCCATCTCGGCCTGCATCTCCTGTAACGTTGAAAGCGTCTGCCGAGCCGCCTTGAGCGCATCCAGGTCGCGCTGCGCCACCTCATCAAGCGTCGTGCCATCCTGGGGCTCGAGGCCCTGAATGCGTGCATTCAGGGTAGCGATACTCGGTAAATCGGACGTCGAGGCATCCTGTGCCTGTGCATACCCCGCCAAAGCCAACAGCACCAGCAGCGCCAACCACCAGGCGTTGCCGATGTCGCTTACCCAACGCGCCGTATGCCCTGGCGCAAAACGATGCCTATTCAACTGCCCCACGGCACTCCCTCCGCATCTCCGCCCAGAGCATATTCCACCCTATTTCTCAGCGACGACTCCTATCCTAGACAGGCCGCCACGTCGCCAAGATAGGCGATGCCGGGCGAATCCCTTGGTATCAGTGTCGACCGCGGCGACGATTGCCACAACTCGACGCGACCGCGACATATCGCCTCTTCTTAGCCAGTGAAGACGCCTTTGCGGAAGTCATTCAGAAAGCCCGTGAAAAAGTGATTGAGAAGCCATTGAAAACGTCTGTGAGACATCGAGAACGATTGACTTGGCCTGACGGCATGGTAGAAACAGGGCTCGATAGGCGACCGACAGGAATCAGAACATGGCCATGCCCAAGCCACTCAAGGCGCTCGCCCTGGCCTTATGTGTAATCGCACTGGCAAACGACGCCGTTGCACAGGACAGCGACACCGAGGGGCAAGCGACCAACCAGCCGCTGACTCAGGAAGAGATGACCGACCAGCTGTCGGCCAAGCGTGCCTTGGAAGAAGCCGAGCAGCGGCGCGAACTGGAAGAAGAGTCCGAGAACAACCCCTTCGCGATTACCGCCTATCGCCGCAACTATCTGTTCCCCTGGAGCTATAACACGAATCCCAACCAGGAAGATTTCCGCTCCATCAGCGACTCGAAAGTGGGCAATGCCGAGGTCAAGTTCCAGTTCAGCGCCAAGTTCAAGCTAGCCGACAACGTCTTCGTCAACAAAGGGGACCTGTACTTTGCCTATACCCAGCGAAGCTGGTGGCAAGCCTACAATTCGGAGGCATCGTCGCCCTTCCGGGAAACCAACTTCGAGCCAGAATTTTTCGTCAGTTTCGACAACGATATGTCGATGATGGGCTGGACCAACATTCAGAATCGCGTTGCGTTCAATCACCAGTCCAACGGACGCTCGGAACCGCTGTCACGCAGTTGGAATCGCTTATATGTGGAAAGTATCTTCCAAAGTGGTGACTGGGTGGTCAGTGTGGCTCCCCATTGGCGCATCCCGGAATCCGAAGAGGAAGACGATAACCCGGACATCGAGCGCTACATGGGATATGGCGACATAACCCTGGCAAGGCGCCTGAATGACGATCACGAAGCCAGCCTGCTGGTTCGAGGCAATCCCGCCGCCGGTCACATGGGCTATCAATTCGACTATTCGTTGCCACTCTCCAACAGCATGCGCTGGCATATCCAGTATTACCACGGCTACGGCGAGAGCCTGGTCGACTATGACAACAACAACCATCGCTTGAGCATTGGCTTCAGCCTCAACTCCTTCTTCACCAATGCACGCTGAGCATCGGCAAGGGCACAACGGGCATGCATGACAGGGGATGCTGTCTGCGGTCCCAGGCTGCTATGCTGAATGCGTTTCCCAACCGTCAAAGGAAGACTCGAATGGCCAACCGCACACCCAATGTCGATGCCAGCACCGACCAGCTCAAGAGTGACCTCGAACACCTGACCCACACGCTGGAGGAGCTGGTGAACGCCACAGCGGATGATTCACGCAGCAATATCAAGGAAATGCGCGAGCGTGCCGAGCAACGTCTCAAAGATACCCGCACTCATCTGGAAGCCCGTGGCGAGCAGCTCTACAGCAACGCCCGCGACAACGTTCGCGAACAGGCCGATGTATGCGACAAGTACGTCCACGATAATCCCTGGACCAGCATCGGCATCGGCGCCGGCATCGGCGTCGTGATCGGCATGCTGATCGGGCGGCGCTAATGGCTCAGAGCCAGGGACCGGCAGAGCGTGTATTCGAGGCCACCCGGCGACTGATCGGCAGCCTGATTGCCAGCGGCGAGACGCGCTTGCGTCTCGCCGTGGTGGAGCTCGAAGAGGAAAAGGCCCGCTTGATCACCCTGCTGCTGCTGGCAGGCGTCAGCCTATTGCTGCTGTTGTTGGGCTTGGCAGTACTGACCCTGCTGGTGGTCGTGGTGTTCTGGGACAGCTACCGGCTGGAGGCTATCTCCGCCTGCGCACTGGCTCTGCTGGGCAGTGGCTTGGCCATGGCGCTATGGGTGCGTCGCCTCGCCAGGCGCCCGACCCTTCTCAAGAGCACGCTCAAGCACCTCGCCACCGACCGCGAGCTCATGAACGCGGAGCGACAGCATGCTCAAGCCGACCGCTAATACGGCTGCCCGCAACAGCACTGATAGGGCCAGCCTCGCTGAGCGCAAGGCGCAGCTGGAGACCCGCATCGAGCAGCAGCGTATCGAGGTGCTGGTCAATGCCGAACACTGGCGCCATGCCACGCACGGCATCGATGCCTTCTATCATGCCGTACTGCGCTGGAAGGCACCGCTGTATGGCATTGCCGGAGTAATGGCTTGGCGCAGCCTGCGCCGCCCCAAAGGCTTCAGGCGTCTCGCCAGTCGGGCGCTCGGCCTCGCCATGACGGCCAGGCGTCTTCGCCGCCTCATCAAGTAGCGGCGTCTGTCAGGCACTTGCGCTCAGGGCCTTGTTTTTAAGTCCTTGCCACCTTCCAGAAGCGCCGATAACGGCGGCAAAAGGCCTTGGGGGATTCGGCATACAGCAGGCCGCCAAGCCTGCGGGCCTCATCACGCAAGGTGAGCTGACGGCGCGACGCGCGCCACTCCAGTTCCGCCACGGCTCCTTCCTCTACGCCCTCAAGGCGCAGCAGCTCCGCTCGCAACATTGAGAGGTCGTGTTCGTCGCCCAGTCGTTCGGCCAACCACTTGAGGTCCTTGGCGCGGGCACGCATGGCCGTCGGCCAGAGCGAGTGCAGCAGGCGCACCTGATACCAGTGGTACTTGACCTGTTTTCGCCACTCGTGGAAGTCCTCATCGTCACCGCTGGCGTAGGCCCGGGCGAAAGCCTTGCGTCCCTGGCCATATACTTGCGCCAAGCCGCCGGCGATGGCCTTGAAGCCCTTTTCCGTCAGTCGCCAACTTGGTAGCCGCTCACGCACCGCCTCGAGTTCCGTGCGAGCCGATACCAGGTGCTGCGCGGTGTTATTCCCGTTCTCGTTCTTCTCGGCTTCCGCCCCCGCGAGCAGCCGGTCCCGTGCGGCGACCAGCGCTTCACGCACGGGGGCAAGCTGGCGGGCCTCGTCGTCCAAGGTTTCAGCAGGTACCAGGATATCGAAGGTGTCGATGTACACCTGCGCATCCCGAGACCCTGACAGGGCGTTCGCTGCATCACGCAAGGCGGCGTTTTCCTGGCGATACATGTCGAGCGGCATGGCATAGCGCATCAGACGCAGCAGCCCCCTCAGCATTTTCATTCGCTTGCGGACCTGGTGAACATGATCGGCCAGTCGCGGATCGCTTGGCGCGATCGCCAGCTCAGCCAGGGCCTGGCGCAGTTGGCGATCGACGATCCTCGTCAGATTGGCCTGCATGGCCCGATCCAGTCGTAGTGCAAACGCCATGGCATTCCCCCTATGAGATCCGCGCGATGAGGCAAGAGCGACTCGGCGATGCGGGCGCCGGTTCCCGTCTTTCCCGAGGCCTAGTGTCTCGCGAGAAAAAAGTTTGCACAATTAAAAATTGTAGCTGGTTTGAGCAATAAAATGGTGAATCGTTCCCTGTATTCGGCTCCACGATACGAACAGCGACAGAGATGCTTGGGCTGGCACGTAGCTCCTGGTTTTAGGCTAAGTGACAACTCTTGAGCTCTTCTGCACTTTGGCGCTGAACCGATAACGGTGCCCGCGCAGGCCCTCCTGCCTCTATCGCGTGGTCCACGGCTCTGCCGTCATCCTATAAATCCAGAAAAAACTGGTATACGCCGACATTCTAAAATAATATTTCTGCGAGCCTATCGCGAGACATAACATGTTTGAAGATGAACTTTTACATAGCTACATAGCTAGAAAGCAAATAATGTACAGACATAAAAACGTAAGAAATATTATCACTTACCCCGGAGGGTGGAGGGCAACACCATACATACCATCAGAAATTGCTAAAAAAATTCCAAGGAGTGCGGATTTAAAAATAGCAAAATCACTAGTTGACCTAGGTGTAATAAAAAGGGAAGAGTACAACAACCCAGTATCAAACAACTTTTTCTCCGCCCTATACTACCTATACAACTCAGCGAATGACTCATATACACCTGAACAAAAAAGGAAGAACTCCATCACCAACATCAATGACACTATTGTATATTGTAGAGAATGTATCCTCGCAAGCATAAAGAAAAATGGTGTAGGGTATTTCAAAACGTCATGGACACTCCACAGGAATTGCGAAAAGCACGAGAATAGCTTCTATATATCTAACTCTCAGTCCCTAAGCCTCCAGGGAATAAGGAGCATACTAAGCGGAGAGAAAAACCCGAGCCATAGCCTCCTAACCGAAAACTATGGAAAAAAAAACACCCTATACAAGGAGGTCATAAGCAATACAAAAAACCCACCCTTAGCTCCTTGCCTTGCTGATGAAATACAACAATTTGCAAAGAATAACTACAATATTTTTTGCAAAAACCCTTCTTCGCCATTCTCATTCGAAAAGAAAAATGGAGATATAGTTTACGATTGCCCCAAGTGGCATAGGCATGGCTGTTATTTCAGCGAAGACGATGCCATACATGACATCACCAAAATAATAACAAGCGGAAGAAGGAATGCATTTCGCGATCTATGGACCTCAATTGCTAAAGAAGTGGTGATATACCCTGTGTTTGAACCAAGAGAAACTAAATTTAATTCGACGGTAATATACAAAAGCAAGAATAAAAAATGCACTAACTGTTGGCGCTACAACAAATCCCCGATAGGCTGCACTCTTGCCAAACACCCTCACCATATAAAACAGTAAAAGTTAAACATAATGCAAAAATCTTATTTTTACATATTAAAATCACCTCAAGCGCTTACATTCACCAACCACTCCAGATACAAACTAAAACAAATCGGCATGCGATGGCGATACCTTGTAAGCCATCGCCTACCAGAAACTGCTTTGTCTAGCTCATTGAGAGAAACTAATCGTCTAGCACCTGAAAGATACCCTTCAACCACGACCGAAAGCTCTAAATCCCTTTCTCCCCAATCGACCTTACCATTACATCTTGCCTTTATTTTTCTTGGCATGTTTTCCTCAAACCATTTTCTATCATTGTTATATAAATAGTAATATGCCGCACAGCAAGCTCCCCTAATATCTTGCCTTTTCGCACTTGGGTTTGATTTAATAGCATTTATAATTCTTGATTGATGTTTTCTCATCAACGCCTGATTATGAGCATAAACTTTATCTGGAAGAGGACTTCTCTCTAAGCCTCCATCCTCACAAGAATATCCACTGCTAACAACAGATCCCTCAACTAACGTGGAAAGTGACTCTTTTAGCTTTTCAACATCACCAAGCAAAAAATATAGCAAGAAAAACTTCTTGAAAGGGTGTTGTGGCAAGGCCGGCGATACAATACCACTTACATATTTATAGTCGATCTCACTAGATGGAAGAAGCCCACTGCTCACATTAGGAAAACCTCCAGAAAAAGCAAGAAGATCTCTCAGCAAAACCTTCCTCCTTGTACTTCCAGAGAGGCTCAAGTAACCAGATTTAAAGAGCATTTCTCGCAAGCAGCGGTTTACATTAAGGCCGTCCCCCTCAACGAAGCGTGAAATTAAATAATCAACGACTCTAGATATATTAACCTCATCAATGCTTGCATCCGCCCCATTAACACCGGGCCTAGGAAGAGAAAAGTGAAGACCTCTCTGATCTTGATCTACACGTGTAGAGATCAACAAACATTCATGCTTGCCACATGCGACCATACCAGGGTATTGATGACTTCTGTGCCAGTAAGGAACACCAAAATCCACACGATCCTCCTGATAGCAGTAACTGCAAAACTTAAGACAATCCTCTTCATTATTTATAAAATTTGTCAAATTAAGAAGACGCTTCACATTCCTGCTTTCTGAAAAAGAATCGTAAATCTTCACCCGATACTCATGATTCCCAAAAATCATAAAATATGGCAGAATAGTTCCGCTCAAAAAAACCTCATCGACATCTTTTTTATAAAGATTCGCTAGCCGACCAAGCTGGACTGTATAAAGAGGATTAGCCTTACTTTTCCGACTCAGAAAAATCTTTTTATTGTAATTCTCCACTGACATTCCAGACCGCATAAAATCCCTGATAATTGAGCTATAAAAAAGCTCATCCGGAAGACTCCATACCATGACAGGACTCATAGAAGATCACCTCCAAGAGGCTCAGCACTCCTTGTAATAATAGAGCATTTCTTCTTCGTGTCCTTTGTGAATTAGATAAGCTAATATTCGCATAAATAATAATTAATAAAGAGCATTATCACATTGCGCCTAGATGTAGGATCCGGGATCTGGTGAGGGCTACAGAGCGGATAGTGAGTACACAAGACGATGCCTCTGACCGCTGGCGTGTCCCTGTGCTTTGGACGCCGGCTGCCCGGGCAGCACGCTACGTTATCGTCAATGACGTTTTTCAGTACTCCACCATATTTAGCATCCCAAATGCGTCATCAAAAAACATTAAATCGGCTTTAAATCTTGTCTGGAGTGAAGTGGTCCCCGAATTTCGGACCAGGCGCTAAGCTCTGATCAGACCGACCAGGAGACCCTGATCATGAGCAAGAAACGTCGGCAGTACAGCAGTGAGTTCAAGGCCAAGGTGGCTCTCGCTGCGCTGAAGGGCGACGAGACCACCTCGGCATTGGCGGCTCGCTTCGAGATCCATCCGTCCATGGTCAGTCAGTGGAAGCGTGAGCTACTCGATAACGCTGCCGGTCTCTTTGAGGGTGGCGGTGGCAAGGCAGCGCAGAAGAGCCAGGAAGAAGTCGACACCCTCTACCGCGAGATCGGTAAGTTGACGGTGGAACGCGATTTTTTATCACGCAGGCTCGAGCATTGAGCCGGGCTCTGCGCCTGGCCATGATCGAGCCGCCGACTCCCGATACACCCAGCCTGCCGCGTCAGTGCCAGCTACTGGGCATCAGTCGTTCGTCGCTTTATTACCAGCGGCGCGAGTGGCTGGCCGATGATCTGGCGTTGATGCGCCTGATCGATGAGCAGCACCTGCTGACACCCGTCTACGGATCACGCCGAATGACCGCTCATCTCAATCGGCTGGGCCACCGGATCAACCGCAAGCGAGTGCGTCGATTAATGCGCCAGATGGGGCTACAGGCCATCTATCCGAGGCCTCGCACCAGCCTGCCGGGCAAAGGGCATCGAATCTATCCCTACCGGCTACGTGGTCTGACGATCGATCGACCGAATCAGGTGTGGGCGACCGACATCAGCTATATTCCGCTGGCACGTGGATTCATGTATCTGGTGGCCGTGATGGACTGGCACAGTCGTCGAGTGCTGTCCTGGCGAGTCTCTAACACACTGGATACGGACTTCTGCATTGATGCCTTGGAGGAGGCCCTTTCACGCCATGGACCACCGGAGATTTTCAACACAGATCAGGGATGCCAATTCACCAGCCAGGCCTTCACCGACGTTCTGGAGGCTCATGGCGTCACCATCAGCATGGACGGCAAGGGCTGCTACCGGGACAACATCTTCGTGGAGCGACTCTGGCGCAGCGTGAAGTATGAGTGCGTGTATCTGAAGGCGTTCAAGGACGGAGCTCAGCTGAAGCAGGAGCTGGGCCACTACTTCACCTGGTACAACCAAGAGCGGCCCCACCAGGGGCTGGACGATGCGACACCCGATGAACTGTATTTCGCTCAACCACTGAACAAGGCGGCCTGACGCTGATAATGACCCGATCCGAGCTTAGATGACCTGTAAGGTGGTCTGAACAACGGGGTCCACTTCAGAGTTGCTTATAAAAGTTGACATAGAGAGCATAACTAATTTCTAAATTCTATATGGAGATATGTATTTCTTCAATGCAATACTGCCATCATAATTCTTCACGACAATCACTGACACGAGCAACCCTATGTCTATTCTTAGCACCTACATGCAGAAGGAAGAGCAGGCCAACTAGCTCAAAAAAGAGCTGAATAGACTTAAGAACGATGATCGCCTCAAAGCCGAGCTTACGTTCAAGGAGAAACTTGAAGATCTGATGCGTGATTTTGACAAGTCAGCCGCTGATGTCGTCAAAATACTGAATCCGCAGCCGACTGGCGCTAAGACTGCTAGTACGACCAGCACCGGCCGCTCTAAACGCAAGCTGAAAGTCTATAAAAACCCAAATACCGGCGAGGTCGTCGAGACCCGCGGCGGCATTCAAAAGACTCTGAAGGCGTGGAAAGAAGAGTATGGTGCCGAGACTGTGGAAGGGTGGCTCATGAAAACCGAGGACTAATTCATTTCACCTCCTGCCTGCCAGAGATATGGTAGGCAGGGCCGCTTTCGGCCGAGGCTGTGTGAAAACGTGGCTCCCGCTATACTCTATCCGTGACAG
>CETM01201808.1_pt1 | contig 18288 bp, 11 predicted proteins | sample 361451 | NCBI WGS metagenome assembly CETM01 (sample SAMEA2622690, study PRJEB7988) | marine metagenome | isolation source: saline water (ENVO:00002010), including
AATTTCCAACTTTTTTACTTCTATGGGTTTTGATCGTGGTATAGATATGTTTAGAACTCCATTTTTATAAGATGCTGTAACCTTTTTCTCATTTACAGCCTCAGGAAGACGAAATGATCGGGAAAACCTACCTGCACTAGATTCACGATACGTATATCCATCTTTCTTATTGTTACTAGCTGTTTTTTTCTCACCAGCTATAGTAATTACACCATCTTGTACTGTTACTTCAAATTCGTTTTTCCCCATTCCTGGAGCCTCAACCCGTATTTCATACATTTTTTCTTTTTCGATGACATCAAATGCTGGAAGCCAATTAGCATCAGCAATTGAATTATAGTTGAAACTATCGTTAAAAAACGAATTAATGAACTGATCTATATCGTTGAGCATCGAAGTGCTAACAATAGGCGACAATTCAACATTGTTAGGTACCCATTTAATTAATGACATTGTCATTCTCCTTATTGAGTTATTATTTTGCACCAATATGGTACAATTTTAATAGATCAATTGCTGTGCCAATGTAAAAAGCAAGACATATTGGCATGAAAATGTCGTTTGCCAAAACCATTTAATGCCAAAATAACAGTCAAAACTCTTAAGGCTGAAAAATAGGCAGAGGAAAAATGCACTTATAAAGCTTTAATAATAAGGGTTGTTGATATTGGTCTTTGGTTTGTTTAGTTTATAAAAGTAATGATTTAATAATTGGGAGGATTAATTATGACGCTGACTCTTGTTTTTCGAGTAATGGCTTTTTTTGTAGGGTTTTGGGGTGTAGGAATGTGGTTGACACCTGGAACTTTAGCTGGGAATTGGAATTGGGATTTAACACATGAATTATCCGTTATGATGCAATTTACGGGTACAATGATGATTGTTTTTGGCGTTATTCATTGGAAAATGCCTGAGTGGGCAGGGGATAATCTTAAAACACCAGGTATGGCATTTGCTATTTTTCATGCGTTGCTACTTGCTCTTAATATTTTCCAATTTTTTGCTGGAAATATTCCAACAGATTTAATCAATATAGCTGGTGTTGTGCCGGGGGCTTTTCTAACAGCGATGTTTTACATAAAATCTCGCTGACAAGAAAACTGTAATTGCAATAAAATAGACAGAGTATTCATTTTGATTATTCTGTCTATTTTTTAAAAGAAAATAATTATTGAGCAATACTTTTTAAAAACAATGAAAATGAAAAAGGTAAATATCTATCAACCTTCATTAGTAGAACTAACGAAAGTAGACATCCCAAAACCTGTAAATGATTGGGCTCTGGTTAAAATTCATTCAGCACCAATGTGTACAGAATACAAATTTTATTTAGAAGGAAAAATGCCACCATATCCTCTTGGACATGAAGCATCAGGAGAAATTGTTGATATAGATAAATCTAGTCAATTAAAAATTGGAGATAGGGTTGTGGTTATGCCTCAATATCCTTGTGGAAGCTGTAATCTTTGTAAAACGGGAAACTATATTCATTGTCAGAACAATTATGTTTTAAAAGAATTTACTGGAGGGTACGAAGGGGGCAGTACATTTGCAGAATATTTATTAAAGCCAATGTGGTTGTTACCAAAAATTCCAGAGAACATGAATTATGATCATGCTAGTATGTTATGCTGTGGATTAGGACCAACTTTCGGAGCTATGGAACAAATGAATGTAGTTTCATCTGATACTATTCTAATTACAGGAATGGGTCCAGTTGGGCTTGGAGGGATAATTAATGCAAAAAATATGGGTGCAACTGTTATTGTAACAGCTCATAACGAATATAGGGCAAAGCTTGCGACAGAATTAGGGGCTGATCTTGTTATACAGTCTAAAATTGAAAAACCCGAAAAAATTATTCGAGACTTTACAAAGGGTAATGGTGTAGATAAATCAATCGAATGTTCAGGATCTAATCTTGCTCAACGACTTTGTCTAAGGTCTACTCGAAGGAAAGGAATAATCGCTTTTGTAGGAGAATCAGGTAAGTTGGATATTAATATTAGCAATGATTTAATCCGCAATGGACATACTTTCCTAGGTATTTGGCACTATAATTTTGAAGATATTCCAAAGCTCTTTAAAATAGCAGAATCTCAGAAAAACAATCTAAATAAACTTATTACCCATAGATTTTCTTTTGATAAAGTAGCTGATGCTTTTGAGCTTCAAATTTCTAGACAATGCGGAAAAATTATCCTTAAGCCTTGAGTTAATAACACACTTTTAGATAAATCAACTTCTGCATTGAACGTATAAAATGAAGTCTCCATTACTGCAAATAATTAAAATAGAAAAATCTTTTCCAGGTGTTCAAGCACTAAAGAATGTAGCGTTTACTCTTTCAAAAGGAGAAGTATTGGCATTAATTGGAGAAAATGGTGCTGGTAAAAGCACTTTAATTAAAATTCTAGGCGGAGCTTTTAAGTCCGATAAGGGAAAAATTCTTTTGCAAGGTATAGATGTGAATTTACAATCTCCTAAAGATGCACAGGATCATGGCATTTCAGTTATTTATCAAGAGTTTAACTTGATACCAGATCTAAAAGTCTATGAAAACATTTTTTTGGGTAGAGAAAAAAAAGGAAAGTTTTTTGTTGAAAAAAAATTAGAAATACAACAATCAATAGATTTATTTAAAAAAATAGGAGTTCAAATAGATCCTGAAGCCCGATGCCGGGATTTGTCTATAGCTGAACAACAGATTGTAGAAATCGCAAAGGCTCTTTCTGAAGATGCAAGAATAATAATTATGGATGAGCCCACGGCAGTTTTAACGATTCAGGAAGTAGAGCGACTTTTCCAAATTATTAAAGATTTAAAAAATCATAATGTAGGTATCATTTATGTTAGTCATCGTCTTGAAGAAATTTTTGAAATAGCTGACAGATTTGTTGTTTTAAGAGATGGGTTAAAAATAACTGAAGCAAATACAAACAAAATGAATAGAGATGAATTAATTGAATCTATGGTAGGAAGACCGATAGAGTCTGAATTTCCTATTCGTGTGAATAACATTAGAGGAAAAGAATCAATAAGAGTAGAAGGGTTATGCCAAGGGAATACCATTCACAATATAAGTTTTTCAGCTTACCAAGGGGAAACCCTTGGTTTTGCTGGCTTAGTCGGCGCTGGGCGAACAGCTCTTATGCGAATGATTTTTGGTGCTGATAAATTTGATTTAGGAAAAATTTATCTAAAGAATCAGAAAATAAACATTCGTGGGCCTAAAGATGCTATTAATAATAATATTTGTCTTTTAACTGAAGACCGAAAAGGTCAAGGTCTTGTTCTAGACCATACTTGCCAAGAAAATTTTGGTCTTCCCAATCTTGATCAATTTTCCAACTCAATTTTTGTAGATACAAATAAAGAAATTAAACACTTTAATGATTACAAAAAGAGATTAAGAATAAAACTAATTGATAACACTCAAATAGCGGGGAACTTATCTGGTGGAAACCAACAGAAATTAGTTTTAGCAAAATGGCTTGCAAGGAAATCAGACATTATCATTTTTGATGAACCCACACGAGGTATTGACGTTGGAGCAAAATATGAAATTTATGAACTTATTCAGCAATTGGTAAAAGAAGAAAAAACAGTTCTTTTAGTTAGTAGTGAATTAGAGGAATTAATTCAAATTTCAGATCGTATTTTAGTAATGCATGAAGGATTCATTAAAGGTGAGATAAAAGATGTCTCTAATGTTACTCAAAAAGACATTTTATCCACAGCTATAGCTTAACTTTTTAAGGTTAATTAGAATAAGTAGTTACTCTAATATACCACCCCAACGGTCATCAACACCCATATCGCTAATTTCGCCAGCTCCACGACAAGGAGACAAATTATCTAGACCATAATTTCTTTTCTCAGGAGCAATAAATTTTGGATTAGATAAAAGATTTCCTTTCTTCCATAGAATTTGACCGGCATCATCATTATTAATAATGGACTGAACACCACCTTTAACAGTAGTGTAAGCAAAGGAGACAGAACTAGGATCTCCATATTTTTTAATAAATATTTCCTGTTGAGGATTATTCCATAGAATGGAATTTTTAAACATAGGATGGGAACCGTTTGATATATGCATACCATGTAGTCTAGCAGGATCAATATTGTCCCTATCACCTCTTTCATAGCGTATCTTTTCTTTTGCACTTAACGGAGCGGTGGATTCTCCGTTACTAGCAATAGTAACATTATTAAAAATTGGATTGGAAAAGTCTTCACAATACAGCCATCCAGCATTGAAACTTGTCACATTATTTATTATAAGAACATTATTTAATCTAGGTGATGAAGCACGTGCAATATGCATGGCTGAACTCCAACGAGCACGATTATCAAGAATAGCCACATTTGTAATTGTTGGACTTGACTCATATAGTTGAATCCCGGCACCCTTTTCGGCACGATTTTCCTTGATTATAATGTTGAGAAGACGGGGACTTGCGTTATTACAATAAATTCCTCCACCTATTGGCATGCGACCATTCTTAAGAGTAAAGCCTATAACAGCAGATGTAGAGTCTTCACCGGACGAGAAAGTTATCACAGGCCCTGTCTTTCCCTCTTCTTTTGCACCCGATATAATAGTTTCATGAATAAATTTAGAATCTCCTGTTTGTAAGTACATGCTTGCTAAAATAACATTTATACCATAAAAATCGATATTTTCCTCATATGTCCCGGGCAGCACAATCACAGTATCTCCTTCCATACAGGCATCAAGCCCCTCTTGGATTCTTGGATAATCACTTGGGACATTAATTATCTTAGCCGGTGTGTTTGAGATTAGTACCGTAACTAAAAGAATGCAATGAAATCTATATGTCATGGTTGTGCTCCTGTATATTTTCGTTCTATTTTTACTCAAATCATAAGAATAAGACCTAGGAACCAATAAAGAAATATATTAATTAGAATTCTTGTTAAAGAACAAAAAAGATCTTTTAGGATCAGTTCTTGAGTCATAACTATTTTGTTTATTAATGAAACATTATTTTTGAAGGAAAATCTTATTATAGTTCAAGTACTCTATGAAGATTATAAATAAACGGTGAAGCCAATGCAAAACCTTATAAGAGATTATGGCATGATTGTCGTTCTTCTTGGTTTGTGCATTCTATTTAGTTTGCTAACTCTAGAACAACAAATGCCAGAAGGAAACAAAGTTGCTGATCAGATTATGAATGCTGTTAGTAAAAAGAAAAATCTGAACGAGCCAATTCTGACCGTGGGATCATCTAATAAAAGTTCAGCAAATTTAGCAAAATCATTAGCAACTATTCTTGAAAAGGAAGGGTTCACAAACATAAGGAGTATAGTCGGTTCGCCTAAAGACTTGCGAATTGTTTTAGACCAAATGCAAAAAGATAATGAACTACCTAAAATTATTGTGCCGAGTCAAGATGTTCAAAAATGGAGATTATTTCAACAATTGGAAAGTAAATATCCTGTTCTTAAAGGAACAAAAATTATTACGCCGACTTCTTACTTATGGCCAAATTTTTTAAAAAAATCTAATCTGCTTGCTATAGTAGATCGGATTGTAGTAATAGCTGTTATGGCAATTGGTATGACCATGGTCATTATTACCGGGGGTATTGATCTTTCGGTTGGAAGCCTTATAGCTGTATCGGCTGTTATTGGTACATCAATCATGCAAACCATGGGAGGATTGGACGCATCCGGTATAATAGTTTTTATAGGCTTTATAGTTGGTATTCTATGTACAGGTATGATAGGTGCTTTTGGAGGTTTTCTCGTTGCATACTTTAAAGTTCCTCCTTTTATAACCACTTTGGGAATTATGTTGATGGGTAGAGGGTTAGCATTCTTGATAACAGGTGGGTTTTCAATTTATCAAGTACCACCTTCACTTCCTTGGTTAGGTCAAGGTTCCACATTTTCAATTCCTAATACGGTAATTTTATTAGTTTTGTTATATGCAGTGGCCCACGTTTTTATGACCTATTCACGCCTTGGTCGTTATATTTATGCTGTTGGTGGAAATGAAGAGGCTGCACGACTCTCAGGTGTTTCAGTAAGATTGGTAATAATATTTGTTTTTTTGTTTAGTGGTTTGACGGCTGGTCTTGGTGGCTGTATTCAGGCATCTCAACTAAATTCAGGAACACCAAATATGGGATTAATGTATGAACTTTATGTAATTGCTGCTGTAGTTGTAGGAGGAACAAGTCTGTCTGGCGGTAGCGGAAAAATACTGGGTACTTTAATTGGAGTATTTGTTATCTCAGTTATTCAGAATGGGATGAATTTAATTGGTCTTGAAAGTTATACTCAGCAGGTAGTATTAGGGCTTGTAATTCTTATTGCTGTTCTTTTAGATAAAGCTCGTAGTACAGGAGCTTTTGAAAAACTCTTTAAAAGGAATAAAATGATTAAGGAAATAAAATGATGATTCAACCTAAAAAAACAATTAATATTGCTATTATATGTATAATGGCATTTTTTTATAATTCTTGTTCTTCCAGTACTTCTGGATCAAAGGGAAAAATCGGCATGACTTGTATGGATTTAACAAATCCATATTTTAAGCTTATTGCAACTGTTATGCAGGAAGAAGCTTTAAAATATGGGTATGATCTTGTTGCTCTTTCAGGAGATCAAGATGCTGCAAAGCAAAACAATCAAATGGCAGATTTTGTTGCACAAGGATATCAAGCAATCTTTTTAAATCCTGTTGATTCTAAATCAGCTGGTGAAGGGGTAAAGCGTGCATATGCTGCTGGTGTTCCAGTTTTTAGTTTTGATGTTCAAGTTACTGATGAAGAAGCAAAAAGCTTGATAATTTCACATATAGGTAGTGACAATTATCAAGGTGGTCGACTTGCTGGTGAGAGCATGCTTCAAATAACACAAGAGGTAGGAGAGATCGCAATTCTTACTCTTCCGCAGATTACATCTTGTATCTTAAGAGTAGACGGTTTCAAAGACTATCTTAAGGAAAAAAATAGTAAACTTGAGATTGTAGCTGAACTATCAGGAGAAGGAACAAGAAATCAAGGCTATGCAGTAACTACAGATATTCTTCAAGCTCACCCAGATATAGTTGCTATTTTTGCTGTGAACGATCCATCAGCTTTAGGTGCTTATTCCGCTGTTGTTAAAGCTGGGAAAGAAAATCAAATTCCTATTATTGGATTTGATGCCTCCCCGGCTGGAAAACAAGCTGTATATGAAAAAAAACTTTATGATTCCCCCCAACAATTTCCACGAAAGATGGCTGTTGGGACAGTAAAGTCCTTCATTAAATATTTAGAGGGAGAAGATATGCCATCAAATACTTTTATTGATTGTGCCCATTATCGTTATGAAGACTCAATAGAAGATAACAGCCGGAAAAATGAACAGTGGTAAAAATTATTTAGCATTAAAACTGTTTTAATTCTCATTACAAACCAAAATTAATGGTGTTTTATTATTTAACAATGAATTTGAAGCATCTTTATTTATAAAGGAGAAAGAGATGATTAATAGAAGAAATTTTCTTAAAATTTTTTCGGTTGCGGGTATTACTCTCCCAACCTTGGGTGCTGGATCTATTGCTAATCCTAAAAATACTCCACTCATACTTTGTAGTAGAGGAGAGTATTGGGGAAAACAAGTTCTCAAACCAGGATGGGAGATTTTGTCATCAAATTTATCTCTTTTAGATGCAATTGAAAAATCTGCAAATGTAACGGAACTTGATCCTAATGATACATCAGTTGGATATGGTGGCCTTCCTAATGAAAGAGGAATAGTTCAGTTAGATGCTTCGATCATGTATGGCCCTACACATAACTGTGGCTCTGTGGCTGCACTAGAGAGGATTAAAACACCATGCTCAGTGGCTCGTCTTGTTATGGAACGAACGGATCATATACATCTTGTCGGAAAAGGAGCTCAGGAGTTTGCTGTTTACCATGGTTTTAAACTAGAAAATCTCCTTACTGAAAAGTCAAGAAAGCTTTGGCTTAAATGGAAAGAGAATTTATCTGATAAGGATGATTGGTTTCCTCCGAAAAATGGAGGTTACAATGATAGTCGACCTAGTGGAACCATTAATGTATTAGCTTTAGATAGTTCTGGCGATATGGCTGGCATTACAACTACCAGCGGAATGGCATGGAAGATACCCGGCAGAATAGGAGATTCTCCTATAATAGGTGCTGGTTTGTATATAGATAACCAGATAGGAGCAATGGGTGCGACGGGAAGAGGTGAAGAGCTTATACGATCGTGTGGTTCATTTTATGGTGTTGAACAAATGAGGCTAGGAAAATCTCCACAAGAAGCATGTGAAGCAGTCTGCCAAAGAATAATTGATATTAATGGAGGAAAGAACAAAATTAATTTTAATGATAAAATAGTTGCTATCAATAAAAGGGGTCAAGTTGGCTGTGCGTCAATCCAAGGAAATCAAAACCAAATACCAGAAGTTTCTTTTTGGTCCAATAAAGGATTTCAAGTAAAAAAAGGATCGTATCTTATTGAAGCCTAAATTTTTTGAACATTTTTTTTTGCTTATTGCTAAATATGATGTAAAATATGCTGTTGATTGACAATTCAGATCAGGATTTTATCCAGAAAGGTGGAGGGACCAGGCCCATTGAAACCTTGGCAACCTAATTTGTTCTACTCAAAAAAAGGTGCTAATTCCTGCCCGTATTATTGGGTTAGATAAGAGTTCTTCAACTGAATTTTCCCCAATACCAGTAAGTTCTATTCTAGCTGAAAACCATTTTATAAATGAAAAAACAGCAATAATACTTTTTCCCCTCGAGAAAAATAATTTTGTCAAGAAGTAGAGTAAAAAAAATAAAAAAAGTCCTTGACGTATTTTCTAACTGTCCTAAATTAACGTTATATATAATGTTATGTTGGGAAATGTCTTTAATGTTATGACATTAATAAACCTTATTAACTTTATAAAGGAGTTAAAAATGAGAAGACCCTTCTTTTATCAGTCGATGATGGTCATTTTATTAACTGTTGCTGGTTTGTCCGCTCAAGAAGCTGTGATTACAGGAACGGTTACAGGTGCAAATAATGGTGATCCTTTGCCTGGCGCAAATGTTACTATTGCGAATACAAATTATGGTGGTGCCACAGATATAAATGGTAACTATAGTTTTTCTGCTCCAGCTTCGGGGGAGACTGTAAAACTAACAGTCAGATTCATTGGTTACTATTCCCAAACGACAAATGTGGTATTGAACTCTGGGAATATCACACAAGATTTTGTTTTGAATGAAGACGTGCTTGAAATGGATGCTGTAGTAGTTACTGGTCTTGTTGATGCTACTCCTAGAGTCAAGTCACCTCTTTCAACCGGCCAGGTTTCAGGTGAGGCATTAGAGAGAGTTCCAGCAACATCTCCAGCTTCTGCCTTATATGGTAAAGTAGCTGGGGTTAAAGTTGTGCAGGGTGGTGGACAACCTGGTGATTCACCATCAATTTTGCTTAGAGGGCCTACTAGTATTAATGCGTCTGGTCGATCTCAAGACCCTTTATATATTGTTGATGGGGTGGTAATTGATCCTTCTGTAAGTGGTTCCCCTCTTTCAGATATCCCAGGTGATGATATCGAGAGCATTGAAGTTGTTAAAGGTGCAGCTGGTGCGTCAATGTATGGTGCTAGAGCAGCGAATGGTGTAATTCAAATAAAAACGAAAAGAGGCAATTCATTAGCCCAAAATCAGACAAAAATTCGATTTCGTAGTGAGTTTGGCACCAATGATCTTCCTAAAACACTTGCTGTAAATAAATCTCATGCTTATTTGCAAAACAGCTCTGGTGATTTTATAGATGCTGATGGGAATATTATTGACCCAAGAGCTGTGGGGCGTGCATCTGATGTTTTTAAAAAATCAGATGGGACACCAGTGTCAGGCATCGAGTTTTATGACAATGCATATAAGTATGTTTCTACTGGTGAAGTTGGTGATCCAAAAGAAAATCTGGCTTCTGGTGGATTTAATCAAATGAGACGTTTTTTCAATGAAAATGATCAAAATAGCCAAACGGTAACTATTAGCCGTAATATGGAGAATACTAATTTTTCTATTGGTATTGGCAATATGAACCAATCAGGAGTGATGTCTGAGATTAGCGGTCTTTCTAGACAAAATGTCCGCCTAAATGTTGACCACCAATTTCGCAATTCTTTAGACCTTTCTTTCACTTCATTGGTCAGTCAGACAGAACGTGATATGATTGCCAGTACTTTTGGTGGCTTGTACTCTATCACATTTATGGCCCCAGATGCTGATCTTACAAAAATTGATCCATCTACTGGCAATCTTTACATTCGCCCTGATCCGAATTCTGTTGAAGAAAACCCTCTATATTTTCTCAGATATAATGACAGAGATGATTTTAGGCGCCGTGTTATGAGTAGTATGAGCCTTAGGTGGTCTCCAATTGAATGGGCCAGTATAACAGGAAGTCTTAGTTATGATAGATCGAACCAAAACTATAATTCACATTACCCAATTGGCTTTATTGACATTAATGGTGCCGGCACGAATGTAGATGGTAGATATATAAAAACAACATCTTTTGATCAGGGAATTAATGGTGATCTTAGATTTATGGCAGTTAGATCATTTGGTGATCTCACTGCAAAGGTCACAGCTTCAAGTCTTTATGAGCAGGCCAAGTATGATGGTTTTGATGCCGATGGCCGTGATTTTGCTGTTGGTGGTGTACGAAACCTTAGCAACACAGCAGCTGATGACCGTTATTTATCTTCATGGCAACAAGAGGTAACGGGTATCAGTAACATGGCAGGAGTTATGTTAGATTACGGAGATAAATATATTGCTGATTTTTTCTTTAGGAAAGAAGGTAGCTCCCTTTTTGGTCCAGATGACAGGTGGCATAACTATAGCCGGTTTGCTGTAGCATATCGAATTTCTGAAGAGCCATTCTGGTTTCTACCAATGTTTAATGAATTTAAACTTCGATTAACTTCTGGAACCGCAGGTTCAAGACCTCGCTTTACAGCTCGTTTTGAAACATGGGATATTTCTGGTGGTGTAGCATCGAAAGGCAATCTTGGTAATAAATCACTAATCCCTGAATTTCAAACAGAAACAGAGATGGGTTTTGATGCTACTTTGTTGGATCGGTTTAGTTTATCAGCTACGTATGTTTCTGCTACTACTGAAAACCAAATTCTATATGTTCCTCTTGCAGGTTATTATGGTTATGGGAATCAGTGGCAGAATGCTGGGACTCTTGACAATGAATCAATTGAAGCAGAATTCAATGCAGCACTAGTAAATTCATCAAACTTTAGTTGGGACGTTGGAGTTACTTACTACTCTCAGAGCAAATCTGTAATTACCAAGCTTGATATTCCTGCTTATAGACGAGGCCCATTTTATATTAAAGAGGGAGAGCCTATGGGTTCAATGTGGGGTGCTAAATGGGTTACCGATGTAAGTGGTCTTCCCAGCGAAGCAACTGCAAGTGAGTTTGATACTAATGATGATGGTTATGTTGTTTGGGTTGGTTCTGGTAATAGCTGGAAAGATGGTATCTCCAAAGAACTATGGGGTACTACAAGTGCTGATGGCTATAAATGGGGTATTCCAATTAAAGAGTTGGATGATGAGGGTAGCAATTTCATGAAATTAGGTGAAACGCTACCAGATTTTGATTTGGGAATTTCAAATACCCTACGATTTGGCGGTTTGGAAATTTATGCTCTTATAGATGGCCAGGTTGGTGGTAACATTTATGCGAATACGAACCAATGGGGTCTACGGGAATTGAAACTTGGTATTGTTGATCAAGCTGATAAAGCCGAAGGTGAAAAAAAACCAGGTTTGTATTATGCAACTCTCTATGATGTAAATGCTACTAATAGCCATTTCGTAGAAGATGGGACTTTTTTTAAGCTAAGAGAACTATCTGTCACTTATTCTCTTAATCGAAATCAGCTTAGTAACATCCTAGGTGGAGCTATTAGTAAGGTGTCTGTTGGAGTAGTAGGTAGAAATCTGATTACTTGGACAGATTACACAGGTTATGATCCTGAGGTCGGCAGAGCCGGTGATTTCGATCTAGGTTCAGCTGTTATTGCTCGATATGATGGGTTCGGTTATCCGAATTTCAGAACAATATCGGGTGTTTTCGAAATTGAATTTTAATTGAGCGTAAGGAGTTATTAATATGAATTCACTAAGAATAATAAATAGGCCTTTCGCAGTTTTATTTGCGTTGGCATTTATTTTTTCCAGCTGTCAAGATGAGTCATTTCTAAATACGGAGAACTTAAATCAACCAGATGAATCAAGAGCTTTAGCTAGCTCAGCTGATGTAGAGGCTCTTATTAAAGGATCTGTAATTAGTTATTTTGCATCACATGATTATGGTGGGTATGAACATCTTTTGGTTTCTTCAGATGTAATGACCTGTTCATGGGGTAATGCAATGATGAAACTTTCATCCTCAGAGCCTCGAGTTGAATTGCCCAATACTACTACCTATAGTTATGCTTATGCTATTGAGAACAACTGGTATCGCATGTATCGAGCAATCTCTTCAGCCAACGATGGCCTTAGAGCTATTTCATCAGGTATGCAGATAGGTGAGAATGGTGCTGACAATGAAAGAGCAAGAGCATTTGCAAAACTTATTCAAGGTATGGCTCATGGTCTTCTGGCCTGTTTTTATGACAAGGCCTTTATCTTTGATGAAACGGTTGATTTGAACACGGATGTCCTTGAACTTAAATCGTATACTGAAGTAGCAGCGGCAGCAGTGACTATGCTTGAAGAAGCTGCAAGCATTGCAACAGCTAACTCATTTACAATGGATAGTTGGTGGAATGGAATTACCCATAGTAATGAGGATATTGCAAAAATAGCACATTCCTTTGCAGCTAGATATTTGGCTCAGGTAGCTAGGACGCCTGCTGAGCGCGCAGCAGTGGATTGGAATAAAGTGATTACACATGTGTCCAATGGTATAACAGAAACTCTAGCTCCGAATGGTGATGGATATAATAACTGGCTTCATTCGGGCCAAGAATTTCATAATGATAGAGGTCGTTCTTGGGCAAGAATGGACTATAAATTCATTGGTGGTGCTGATGCATCAGATGGCTATAAGAATTGGCTTGCTACAGATGTTCAATCAAGAACAGAGTTCTTTATGGATATTAGCGATAAACGTGTAACTACAGGTGAAGATGCTGATGGAGATGAACTAGAAGACGAAGGCTTATATGCTGGTACACGTGGACCTTCTCCATTTAGGGCGAATAGAGGAACTTATCATTTCTCTCGATATTCCTTCCATCGTTATGAAAGCTTTGCTGGGGAAGGGTATGTTGCACCTATACCAATTCTTACTACAGCTGAGATGGACTTTTTGCATGCTGAAGCACTATTGCATCAAGGCAAAGGTGATGAAGCTGCAGCGATAATGGATAAATATCATACAGATCTTGGAGGTTATCCTTCATCAGTAGGAACAGCTATAGGTAGTATTTCTGATGTTGCTGGACCAATTAATGGTCCTGTGTCTCAGGGCTCCTTGTGGTCTATATTAAAGTACAATAAACTTATGGAAGTTGCTTTAACTGGTGCTGGTATAGAATTCTATGATGTTCGTGGATGGGGTGATTTAACATCTGGAACAGCTATACATCATCCACTTCCAGCTAAAGAATTGGGTGTTCTTCAACAAGAAATATATTCTTTTGGTGGTTCAGGTGGAACAGATGCTGCTCCTGGGAATTCCGCGACTCCTAGAGCTTATCATGGCCCAAAAGTTCCTCATTAATTGGTTATAATTAATAAAACATAAACTCTTTTGTTAAAGAAGGTTTGTGCAATAAAAGAGAAGGGTCAATTAAGCCCTTCTCTTTTTTGTTTTTAGATGAATAACAAGCAAATAAAATTTTTAATAATTTTGAATATTCTTTTTGTGGGCTGTGTCTCTACTGGTGGTTTGAGCAAAGTAAATCGCCATAGTGAAACCGTAGGGCAGGCTTCTTCTTTTAATTTTCAAAATAGCGCTACCCGTTTATTAGATAGATATTCCTATACTATTAATAGATACGAGGAATATTCCTCAAGAGTGTATTATGAAACTATGTGGAAAGATCACTCCCTGTTTGATGACGAAATTGATATAGAAATTAATGCTGTTCAAACCCGTTTAATTTTAGAAGCTAGACCAAAAATAAAGGAACCAACTGCTGGTCGTGAAACATATTCTGTAAAATTCACGGGTGAAGTATTAGTTAGAATGGATCCTTTTGGTGAATGGATTACAATATCTATGACTCCACAAAGGAAAGTTTATTTTAAACAACTTGCCGATGATTTTAAGTTCGATCTTAGAGCATCTATAGGTAGGTTTTAATGTTTTTTAATTTATAATTTCAATTGTTAAAAAGGTATTATATCAAAATGCTGAGCAAATTTATATTAATCATTATATGTTTGAATCTATTTTTAGGTTGCGGGAAAAAAGAGAAGGAATCTCAAGTTGATAATTTAATAGATGTTGTAGAAGCTAGAAATTTAGGCCTTGCTTATCTTGAAGAAAACCAACTTGATAGAGCTGAAAAAGAATTCTTAAAAGTGGTTGATAAGGTTCCGGATGATGCTATGGGTTATGCTAACCTTGGAATTATTTATATGCGTAAAGGTCAATATGCAGAAGCAGAGGAGCAGCTAAATGATGCAATAAGTATTGACCCAGAGAATTCTGATATTAAACTAATTTTAGCTGAGGTTTTTGAAGCGGCAGGTGAAAATTTAAAAGCTATTGAGCTTCTTAGAGAATCTCTTGCTGCTTTCCCAAATCATGTCCGAAGTCTTTATCGAATATCAGAATTATTCAATATTGTCTCATATACTAATGACATTGACATTTCTTCTGTTACTAAAGAAAAAGTAAAATATTTAGTTGAATTAGTTAAAACTCGTCCTGGTAGTACTCCTGCTAGATTGTTGCTCATTGAAAGTCTGCTTGAACAACAATTAACAGATTCAGCTCTTGCCCATATGGAAGCAATAATCCAACAAATTCCTGAACCTCCTAAAGAAGCAAAAGGATCCATTCGTGATGCAATAAAAGCTATGCAAATAGGCAATAATCCAGAGGCTTCTCGCTCTTTTAAGATTGTTCACAATGTTCTTAAAGTGACAGCTCGTTACCAAGGTGACCTTACTCAGTTGAAAGGTCCAGGTGGTTCTCTAGTAGGGTTTCCCATACTTGATTTTAGTGAAAATTTATCCCAACGTTTCGAAGATGAATCAGCTGTTCTTACTACACTTCGTTTTACCGATGCTACTGCATTATCAGGGTTAGACAAAATAAATAAAGAAGTTTTTGCTGGATCAGTTTCAGTGATGAAAATCGGTGATTTTGATGGAGATAAAAATGAAGACATTTATTTTTCATCTTCATTAAATGGCCAAACCAAAATTTTTTTATTAAGACAGGAATTTGGGGAGTTTCTTAATGTTGCCTCAAAGACAAATATTAACCACAATGGTGTTGATCATGATGCGAATTTTAGCGATATAAATAATGATGGCCATTTAGACTTACTTATATCTAATTCAGAAGGGGTCAAATTTTATAAAAATACAGGAGCAGGTTTTTTTAATAATATATCAAGCGAAGCAAACTTTTTTGTTAAGGAAGAAATATTAAAAATTATTACAGCTGATTTTGATCATGACGGAGATTTAGATATTTATGCTTTAGGAGAAAAATCCAATTTTTATTGGAGAAATAATCTTGATGGTTCATACACAGAAATGTCTAAAGAAATGAAAATGACGGGAAAAAAATCAAACATTAAAGGCGGGGTCTATGGTGATTTTGATGAAGATGGAGATCTAGATTTTATTTCAGTCAATGGTAATCATTCATCTTACCTTTTATCTAATTTAAGACAAGGTGAATTTCAAGAGCTTAATGATATTGGTTTTACAATTAATGGTAGATCAATCGATACGGGAGATTATAATAATGACGGGTTTTTGGATTTATTAATAATTGACATTAACAATGAAGGAAAGCTATATAAAGGCCTCGGCGAAAATTTGTTTCAAGAACAAACAATACTACCGAAAAAAAGCATGCGAGACGGGAAGTTTTTAGATTTTGATAATGATGGCTATCTAGATATTGTAACAATTGGAAACAAAGGAATTCATCTTTTTCATAATGCCGGAGATAATATTTTTCAGGATATGGATCTATTATTACCTAAAGATGTATTTCGAGGAAATACTATTAATGTAATGGACTATAATTTAGATGGTGATTTAGATCTCATCGCTACTAATGATTCTGGAGAAATAAAATTATTGAGAAATGATGGAGGTAATTTAAATAAATATCTCAAAGTTCGTTTAGTTGGTTTAAGGGCAGGAAGTGGAAAGAACAATCATTTTGGTGTGGGGGCTAAAGTGGAAATTCGGGCGGGTGATCTTTATCAAAGTCGTATCGTTAAAAGTGAAGTCACACATTTTGGAATAGGTCAAAATTTAAAAGCTGATGTTATGCGAATTGTCTGGACAAATGGTGCTCCTCAAAACATTTTTTTCCCAGGTTCTGACCAAGATATTGTTGAAGAACAAATACTAAAAGGATCATGTCCTTTTCTATATGCTTGGAATGGGGAAAGGTTTGAATTTGTTAAAGATGTTCTATGGAGAAGTGCACTAGGGATGCCTTTAGGTATAATGGCTGGAGAAATGGCCTATGCTTTCCCTAATTCTACAGAAGAGTATTTCAAAATACCCGGTAGTGCTGTTGCACCTAAAAATGGTGAATACCTATTTAATCTTACCATGGAACTTTGGGAAACAAACTATCTTGACAATATAAAACTACATGTTATTGACCATCCCCTTAACGTTGAAATATATGTTGACGAGAAATTTTCTATACCCCCTTATCCACCCAGAAAAATTTATTCAGTTTCAAAAAAATTCTTGCCGTTATCTGCTACCGATGGAGAAGGGAATAATATGCTACCAATCTTGAGTAAGTGGGATTATAAATTTGTATCTAATTTTATTATGACGGATTTTCAAGGCATAGTGGAACCTCATGATCTAATATTAGATTTAGGAGACCTAAATGCTTCTGATGAAGTAACGCTCTTTTTACATGGCTGGATTTTTCCAACCGATGCTTCAATAAATATTAATAGAAGCCAATCTATTGAAGGTGGCGCTTTCCCTCCTGGCATACAGGTGATTAATGAATCTGGTGAATGGGAAACAGTAATTGAAAGTATAAACTTCCCAAATGGGAAAGATAAAACCTGTATAGTAGATCTTACAGGTAAGTTTCTTACTAATGATTATCGGATTAGACTACAAACATCAATGCAAATATATTGGGATCATGCTTTTTTTACTGTGAATGAACCTGACATCCCTATCAAAGAAACTATTTTAACTCCAACTTCAGCTGACCTTCATTACAGAGGACATTCACAGATTTTTAGGAAAGGTGGAAGATATGGACCACATTGGCCTAATTATTATCAAGTTACTACAGGACCAAAATGGCGTGATCTCACAGGAATGTACACACGATATGGAGATGTTACTATGCTATTGCAAAAGACTGACAACAAATATTTAATTATGAATTCAGGCGATGAATTATCCTTATATTTTGCAGCATCAGAAATTCCTGAACTCAAAATGGGTTGGAAAAGAGACTATCTTTTTTATAATGATGGTTGGCTTAAGGATGGAGACCTTAATACGGCAATGGGAAAAACAGTGTCTCCATTACCTTTTAAGGGATTGTCGGCATATCCATATGATAAATCAGAAGAAACTGAATATGATTCTTTAACATTAACATATTTGGAACAATATAACACTCGTCAAATAACGGGATCTAGCTTTAGAGAGGCAATTTTACAAACCAATAATAAATAGTAAATTAATCTTAAAAAATTCAATAAAATTGTAAATTTGGGTAGTATGCAATATAAAAAATTTCGTCAAGCTCATGTACTGCTATGGATGTTTTCCATTAGTCTCTTCATTCAATGTTCAACTGAAACCTGGCAATTAGGGGAAGGTTTTCGATGGCAACCTTTATTGCCTTCAGGTAACAATAAAGGGTTAGAACCACTTCATAGTTCAAAGACTGACATAGACTTTATTAATTTTGTTAGCAAGGAGAACATTGCTTACAACCGCGGTTTATTAAATGGAGGTGGTGTAGCTATTGGCGATATAGATAATGATGGTTTAGCGG
>CETM01023066.1_pt1 | contig 18245 bp, 18 predicted proteins | sample 361451 | NCBI WGS metagenome assembly CETM01 (sample SAMEA2622690, study PRJEB7988) | marine metagenome | isolation source: saline water (ENVO:00002010), including
CAATTTTTAGATAAAATGAAAAAACCTAATGTTGATTTAATCGAGGGTTTAAGTCCAGCAATCTCAATTGAACAAAAAAATGCACCAAAAAATCCTAGGTCTACAGTTGCTACAGTAACAGAGATTTATGATTACATGCGTGTTTTGTATGCAAGAATTGGAGTTCCCTATTCTCCGTTCACTGGAAAACCCATTGTTTCACAATCTGTTAGTGACATGGTTGATAGAGTAAAAACATTACCAAAGAGTTCAACAATATTCCTGCTTTCACCCGTAGTTCGAGGTCGAAAAGGCGAATACAAAAAAGATATACTTAACTACAAGAAAAGAGGGTTTCAAAAAATTAAAGTTGATGGTGAATATTATGACATTGATGATTTTCCAAATTTAAATAAAAAAGTAAAACATGATATCGCCATTGTAGTAGATAGAATTATATTGAATTCAAAATTAGGAAACAGACTTGCAGACAGTATAGAAACTGCGCTTAATCTTTCTGATGGATTATTAATAACAGAATACGAAAACGAAACTTTGCCAAAAAAATTTAGGAAAAAAGAAAGTATTACTTTTTCATCAAAATTTTCTTGTCCAGAAAGTGGTTTTACAATTGAAGAAATTGAACCAAGACTTTTTTCATTTAATAGTCCATTTGGTGCTTGTGAAGAGTGTGAGGGAATTGGACACAATTTAAACGTAGATCCAAACTTGGTGATATCAGATAAAAATAAAAGTATAGAAGATGGTGTAATTGAACCGTGGTCTAAATCTTCTTCTATGTATTACGCTCAAACATTAGCATCAATAGCAAAACATTATAAATTTAATCTTGATACTAAATGGAAAAAACTTCCAAAAAAAATTCAAGATGTAATTCTTTATGGATCAGATGAAGAAGAAATTAAATTCTCATACGACGATGGATATGAGAAGTATGATACTAAAAAAACTTTTGAAGGTGTAATTAATAATTTAGAGAGAAGATATTTAGAAACAGACAGTGATTGGAAAAGAGAAGAAATTTCTCAATATCAAAGTGAAACAAATTGTGAAAAGTGTAAAGGATTGAGGTTAAAGGATGAAGCTTTATGCGTAAAAGTAAATAAGTTAAATATTAGTGAAGTAACACGTTTCTCAATAGAAGATGCTCAAAAATGGTTTTCTAACCTTGAAAATATTTTATCACTAAGAGACAAAAAAATAGCTCAGCACATATTAAAGGAAATTAATGAAAGATTAAATTTTTTATTAAATGTTGGTTTAAACTATCTCACGCTTTCTAGAGAATCTGGTACCTTATCTGGGGGAGAGTCTCAAAGAATTAGATTGGCTTCACAAATTGGATCTGGCCTTACTGGTGTGCTCTATGTTTTAGATGAACCGTCAATAGGTTTGCACCAGAGAGATAATAAAAAATTAATTGATGCACTTAAAAGATTACGAGATCTTGGTAATACAGTTATTGTTGTAGAACACGATGTTGAAACTATGGAAAGTGCAGATCATATCGTTGATTTAGGACCTGAGGCAGGATTGAATGGTGGAAATATTACTGCTGAAGGTAACTTAAAAAAAATAATAGAAAATAAAAATAGCATAACAGGAAACTATCTTTCAGGTGAAAAATTTATTGAGGTTCCGAAAAAAAGGAAAACTGCAAAAAATGGAAGATTTTTAGAAATTTTAGGAGCAACAGGAAATAATTTAAAAAATGTGAATCTTAAAATTCCTCTTGGAACATTTACGTGTGTAACTGGTGTTTCTGGTAGCGGAAAATCAACTTTAATTTTGCAAACTCTCTTTAACGCTCTTAACTTAATGTTAAATAATAATAAATCTAGAAAACTACCTAAAGAATTTAAAAATTATAAAGGCACAGAGCTTATAGATAAAGTTATTGATATTGACCAGTCGCCTATTGGTAGAACTCCAAGATCTAATCCAGCTACTTATACAGGTGCTTTCGGTCCTATTAGGGATTGGTTTGCAAATTTACCAGAATCTAAAACAAGAGGATATAAACCAGGAAGATATTCTTTTAATGTTAGAGGTGGCAGATGTGAAACTTGTGAAGGCGATGGAGTTATAACTTATGAAATGCATTTTTTACCTGATGTTTATATACCATGTGATGCTTGCAAAGGTAGTCGATATAACAGAGAAACTCTAGAAATTAAATTCAAAAACAAAAATATTGCAGATGTTTTAAATATGACTGTTGAAGAAGGGTGTAAGTTTTTCGAAAATATTCCTGCTGTTTATTCAAAACTTTTAACTCTTAAACATGTTGGTTTGGGTTATATAAAAATTGGCCAACAGGCCACAACATTGTCTGGCGGAGAGGCCCAAAGAATAAAACTTGCAAAGGAACTATCCAAAAGATCAACTGGTAGAACCCTTTATATCCTTGATGAACCAACAACTGGTCTACACTCACATGATATAAAAAAACTTTTAGAAATTTTGAAAGCTTTTGTAAATACTGGAAATACCGTTGTTGTAATTGAACATAATTTGGATGTAATAAAAACCGCAGACTGGATTGTTGATATGGGACCCGAAGGTGGTGCAGATGGTGGAAAAATTATTGCTGAAGGTTCTCCTGAGAAAGTAGCTGAAATAACACACAGTTATACGGGTAAATTCCTTAAAAATTTAATAAACAACAAAATGAAAAAAACAGCATAAATTAATAATTTGTGATATAGTTATATATGGTTAATATTTTACAATCTTTATCAAAAACAGTTCATCTTTCGATAGTTCTTGCTGTTTTATTATTTCTCGGTTTATTTTTTGCTGGAGGTGAATGGGCTTTTGATAGACTTTTCTGGAGTTGGTTATTTAGATATTTCCATGTACTAGCGGGAATAATGTGGATTGGGTTGCTATGGTATCTTAATTTCGTACAGATACCGAGTATGCCAAAGTTAACTGATGAACAAAAGCCTGCGATTATAAAAGTTATAGCCCCAGCAGTTCTTTTTTGGTTTAGATGGGCTGCATTAGCAACAATTATTACTGGTTTAATAGTGGCTTACCTTAACGGATATGTTCATGATGCAATGATTTTGGGTATCGGTTCCGGAGGGAAAAATACAGCTATTGGAATTGGAATGTGGCTTGGTTTAATAATGGCCTTTAATGTTTGGTTTATTATTTGGCCAAATCAAAAAAAAGTTTTAGGTATCGTTGATTGTCCACCGGAGGATAAACCTAAACATTTAAAAACCGCTACTCTAACGTCAAGAGTAAACACCTTGTTGTCTCTTCCAATGCTATTATCTATGGTAGTGGCTCAAAATTTATATTAATTTTTTTCTTCTTCTTTTGCTATAGTTTTGTAACTCACGTTTAGGTATTTCAAAATTGGACTGGCTACAAAAATTGATGAATAAGTTCCTATTAATACACCTATAATCATTGCCAATGCAAAACCTCTAAGGATTTCACCTCCAAGAATAAAAATAGATATTAATGCTAATAGAGTTGTAGCTGATGTAATTATTGTTCGTGATAGAGTTTCGTTTATTGATTTATTTGAAATCTCACCTATTTTAAGACTAGAAAATTTAGATAGATTTTCTCTAATACGATCATAAATAACTACAGTATCATTCATTGAGTATCCAACAATTGTAAGTACTGCAGCTACGATAGATAAATTAATCTCCATAGATAATAAGGAAAAAAGACCAATAGTAATTAAAACATCATGAAAAATAGCAATTATGGAACCAACGCTAAATTGCCACTCAAATCTAACCCAAATATAAAAAAGCATAGCCCCTAAAGCTAAGGTAATAGCAATTAATCCTGAATTTAAAAGTTCTTCACTGACCTTGGGACCTACATTTTCAACTCTTCTAAAATTGACCTCTGTTTGCAAAGTTTTTTTAACATTGTCTTTAATTTTTTTAATACTATTTTCATTATCAAAATCTTTTTTTTCGAATTTAATTAAATAATCACCTTTCTTTCCAAATTCTTTTACATTCAAATCTCCCAAATTCATATTTGAAAATGAGGAACGAACATCTGATATTCCAATATTATTTGAGTTTACTCTTAATTCTATCAAAGTTCCTCCTTTAAAATCTATTCCAAAATTTAAACCTTTGAATGCAATTAACAATAAACTCCCTATAAAAAATACAATTGAAATAATGTTAGCTATTTTAAATTTTGAGTCAAAATTGTAATAATTTTTCATATTGAAATTTTTTTCTCCCTGTATTTAAAAACAATTATCGATGTCAAATGTCGCGATATAAAATATGCAGAAAATAATGTTGTTAATAATCCGATTGACAAAGTAACAGCAAATCCTTTTATAGGACCAGATCCGAATATAAATAATATTATTGAAGCAATTAAAGTTGTTATATTAGCATCGAGGATAGTTGCTATTGATTTTTTAAATCCCATATCAAAAGCCTGAATATTTGAATTTTCTTTGCTAAGTTCCTCCTTAATTCTCTCAAAAATAAGGACATTAGCATCTACAGCCATTCCTACTGTAAGTATAATTCCTGCTATACCAGGTAAAGTTAGTGTGGCTTCCAAAATAGTGAGAATTCCGATTAGCATCAAAAGATTAGATATAAGAGAAAAATTAGCAATTATTCCGAAGATTTTATATTTTATAAACATAAAAATAATAACAAGAAAAAATCCAATTATTAATGAAGTAACTCCAGCCTCAATAGAATCTTGCCCTAAATCTGGTCCTACAGTTCTTTCTTCAACTACATTTAAAGGTGTAGGCAAAGCTCCTGATCTTAATAATAATGCAAGATCAGTTGCTGACTGAAAAGTAAAATTTCCTGAAATAGTACCATTACCTCCCGTAATAGAATCTCTTATTACAGGAGCACTAATCGCTTCATTATCAAGAATGATAGCTAGTCTTTTACCAATATTTTTACTAGTTACCCTACCAAACCTTTGTGAACCGAGTCTGTCTAATGAAAAAGCAACTATCGGTTCGTTATTAAGATTGTCATATTTTGGTTGGGCATCAATTAAATTTTCTCCACTTAAAATAATTCTTTTGCTAACAGAAATTTCTTCTTTACTATCATTTAAAGTAAATTTTTCATTACCAAACTCACTGGTATCTTGGGTAACTAGTCTAAAACTTAGTTCTGCTGTTCTACCTAATAGCTCTTTTATTCTCTCTGGATCTTTTATACCGGGTAATTCAACTAAAATTCTGTTACTACCTCTTTTAATAATCGATGGTTCTTTAGTACCAATTTCATCAATTCTTCTCCTTACGATTTCAATTGATTGGTCTACAGCAGCACTACGTAAATCGATAATTCCATATTTTGATAAATAAATACTGATTTGATTTGCATTAATTGAATGATCAAGTTCAAATGAATTATATTGATCAAGATATCTGTTTATTAAATTATCGTTCCTTACTTTAAAAAATGACTCAAATCTTTCTAAATCTTTATTATCAAGAATAAAGGTAATTTTTTTTTCATTTATAACAAAGTTTTTAAAAATAATAGAATTTTCTCTTAATTTTTTTTTAAGTGGAATAACCTTGGATTGTAATTTCTTTTTTTCTATTGAAGAACTATCAACTTCTAAAAGTAGGTATGATCCTCCTTGGAGATCTAACCCTAAGTTAACCTTTTTATTAAATAGAATTTTATCTAAATTTAAGAAATTTGAAAAAGAAAATATACTTATAAAAAGAAAAACTAAATATATAGATAGAATTTTTGTCTTTGAGAAATTTAGCACAAAAAATTATTTTTTAACTTCTTTTTTTAAATGGCCTTGGATTGTATTTTTTATAACTTGAACTTTGACTGAATTACCAATATCTAGCTCAATACGATCATCTTCAAAAACTCTATCAACTTTTCCAATTATTCCACCTGATGTAATTACTTCATCACCACGTTTAAGATTTTTAACCATATCTCTATGTTCTCTGACTTTTTTTTGCTGAGGTCTAATAAGAAAAAAATAGAAAATTACAAATATTAATATTAAAGGTATAAATTGTGCAAAATTTGAACCACTCATAATGTAAGAATAAATATATTAATAATTTTATTTTAACAACTTATTTTTTTTAAAAAATTAGATTTTAGCCGAATTTCTCATGTATGGTCGTAAAGCATCAGGTATAGTAATGCTACCATCGGAATTTTGATAATTTTCCATTATTGCAATTAATGTTCTCCCTATTGCTAATCCAGAGCCATTAAGAGTTCCTAAAAAATCTGATTTATTTTTAGAATCTTTATACTTGGCCTTCATTCTTCTAGATTGAAATTGGCCACATGAAGAACAACTTGAAATCTCTCTATATTTATTTTCAGATGGAATCCATACTTCAAGATCGATAGTTTTTTCTGCACTGAAACCCATATCACCAGTAGATAAAAGAACAGATTTGTAGGGTAGCTTCAATTTGTTCAAAATTTGTTCGGCACAATTAGTCATTCTTTCTAATTCTTCTTCGCATTTATTTGGTTCAACAATACTAACTAATTCAACTTTATAAAATTGATGTTGTCTAAGCATTCCCTTCGTGTCTTTGCCATAACTTCCAGCCTCTTTTCTAAAACAAGAAGTTGAGGCAACCAATCTGATAGGTAAATCAGCAACATTAACAGAATTATCTCTTACCATATTAGTTAGAATAACTTCAGCGGTAGGAATTAAGAATTTCTTTTGATTTCCATCTAGTTTAAGTTCGAATTGATCATTTTCAAATTTTGGCAATTGACCAGTTCCAAACATAGTTTTCTCTGAAACAATAAGTGGGGGTGAAATTTCCTGATAGCCAAATTCTTTTGTATGAAGATCAATCATAAAATTAGATATGGCTCTTTCGAGTTCAGCAAGTTTACCTTTTAAAAAAACAAATCTTGAACCAGAAGTTTTTGTAGCAAGATCAAAATCCATTAAATTTCTCTTTACACCGAGATCATAATGAGAATGAGGTTTAAAATTAAATTTTGGAATTTGACCATTTTTTTTTATTTCTTTATTGGAGTTTTCATCTTTGCCTAATGGAACATCATCCAAAGCTATATTGGGAATAAAATTTAAAATTGGTTGAATTTTCTTTTGTATTTTTTCCTGAGATGACTCAAGAGACTGTATTTTTATCGAAATTTCCTTTGATTTTTTAAATTGAGTTTTGTTTTGTGATTTTGATATAATTTTTTTTTCTTGTTCTAATTTTTCTTTTTTTTGAATTATTTCTCTATTTTTTTTATCTAAATCAAGTAATTCTTCTAAATCTAAATCAACATTTCTTTCAAGAATTTTTTTTTTAAATAGTTTTGGATTGTCTCTAATTTCTTTTAAATTATGCATTCTCTTTATCTCTATTTTTTTCGGTTAATTTTACTGATAATATAGATAATTCATAGAGTATCAACAAAGGTATTGCTAAACCAATTTGTGTTATTGGATCCGGTGGCGTTAATATAGCAGCAGCTGCAAAAATAATTACAATAAAATACTTTCTCCTCTTTTTAAGATAATCTGAATCAATAACTCCTACTCTAGCTAATAGATTAAGTAATACTGGAAGTTGAAAACTCAATCCAAATGCAAAAATTAATCTCATAATTAATGACAAATACTCATTAACTTTTGCCTCGAGTTGAATTGGTAAAGAGTTCACGCTCCCGGAAGTTTCAAATGAGAGAAAAAATTTTATAGCTAGAGGCATAACTAAGTAATAAATAAGCATACCTCCAAGTAAAAATAAAATTGGTGTTGCAATTAAATATGGAAGTAAAGCCTTTTTTTCGTTTTTATACAAACCAGGGGCAACAAATTTCCATATTTGAACTAAAAAAATTGGACAACCTAAAAAAATAGCAGCAAAAAAAGCAACTTTTAAATAAGTAATAAATGTTTCATGCAGTGCGGTAAAAATTAATCTTCTAGAGACACCATCATTTTGAACAGCCCTCGCATAAGGTTCTACTAAAAAGTTATATATATTTTCTGCAAAAAAATAACCTAAAACAAATATTGCAAAAACAAATATTAAAGAGTGTATTAATCTTTTTCTAAGTTCGGTTAAATGACTAACAAAAGACTCTTCTGTTGATTTATTCACTATCTTGATCCTTGTCTTTTTTGGAATATTTGTTTTCTATAGAAGTAGCTTCATCAATAGGTTCGTCTAATTTTGTAACTTTTTCCTGAATATCAGTAAAATATCTTTTAGTTGTACCAATCCAATTTCCAATTTTTTTTAATACTACGGGGAAATCTTTTGGACCAATGACTAATATTGCAACAACCACAATAATTAGTAATTCAAACCATCCTATTTGTGGCATTATTTGTTATTAATTTTGAGAATTTGAATCTTTGTCGGAATCTGATTTATTTTGATCTTTATCTTCAGAAGACATTCCTTTTTTAAAACTTTTAATACCTTTAGCAACATCTCCCATAAGACTGGAAATTTTGCCTCTTCCAAATAAAAGGACAACTAGTACTACAACTATAGCTATTTGCCAAAAACTTATACCCATATATTAAATTATATACAATTATAATGATTAAATAAATATCTTTATTCTTCTTTTTTAGTATTTGCCTCTATTGTCTTATCAATATCATCGTAAATATTATCTTTTTTTTGATCAGATTGTTCTTTAAAAAATTTCCCTGTACCAAAAATTGATGAATCAATAGAAGTATCATCGATTAAGCCAGCAGAACTTAGTTCGTCTACACTTGGTAGATCTGAGAGTTTATCTATGTTAAAATGATCTAAAAATTTTTCAGTGGTAATATATTGAATAGGTTTTCCGGGCACATTTTTTCTACCCGATGGTCTTACCCAATCGAGCTCTAATAAAATTTCTAAAGTATTAGATGCAAAAGCAACCCCTCTGATTGATTCTATTTCTGATCTTGTAACTGGTTGATGGTATACAATAATAGCTAATGTTTCTATTGTTGCTTTAGATAATTTTTTTTGAGTTGATTTTTGCAGAGACATTAATTTTGAAAGATCATTAGATGTTCTGAAAGACCATTTGTTAGATTTACAAATTAAATTTATGCCTCTAGAAGAATAATCATTTTGAAGATTTATTAATATCTTTTTAATATCTTTGCTTGTACCTACTCTTTTTTCAATAGTCTCTATATCTAATGGTTCTTCAGCCGCGAAAATTATTGCCTCAATTTCTCTCTCAAGTTTAGATTTTTGTTTTGGAAAGTTAATAATATTATTTTTATTATTTTTAACCATAATTATATTTATTTATCTTTAAGTTTTAAAGGAGTGTGTTTTGCTGTTCTTATAAATATATCCTCAAAAAGATCTTTTTGCATTAAATTTACTACACCATCTTTGGTTAATTCCAAACTAGCAGAAAAAATAGCTGTCAAACCAGTTTTTTTATATCTACCTGATTTCATAAACGAACTTGGAATTAAATCTTGTATTTTTTTCCAGTCCGAAATTGAGTCCATGCTTTGTTTAATTTGTTTGATGCCTTCTTGTGTTGTCATAACGGGAAGTTTTGGAATACTAATTTTTTGATATAAAGATTGCACTTTAACATTTGAATAAGACTTAAGTAATTCGTACAAAGTAACTTTATAAATTGGATTGTTTATCGATCTAATACCACCTTTCATGCCGCGATAATAAATATCTCTACCAATTCTCTCTTTTTTTAAAAGTTGGTCTGATAATAATCTTATAAGCTCTAATTTTTTAAGTTGTAATTTTAACTTTTGTGCAATTTCAGAAGCTTTGAATTCATCTTGATCATCTTCAGGTAAAAGTAATTTTGATTTTAAATAAGCCAGCCAAGTAGCCATTATTAAATATTCAAATGCTGTATCTAAATTTTTAGTTTCTTTAATATAATTTAAAAAATGATCCGCAAGAGTTGTCACAGAAATCTGATTTAAATCAACTTTTTGATTTTTTGCAAGTTCTAGTAACTTCTCAAGTGGGCCAGAATAATTCGGGATATCAATTGATATATTTGTGCTTGATTCCATTTAGTAATATTATCTTAAAAATTTATAAAATTGTTGGGTTTTTTTTTCAGTAAAAATATTCATTTTCTTTAAACCCTTTAATATTAACAGGGACTCTCGTGGTTTTCCCGCACAATAAAGTACAAGATTACAACCTGATTGTAGAGAGTTTTCAGCTCTGCTTAGCAATTTCCCCTTTAAAGCCTTCATGGAAATGTCATCAGAAATGATAATTCCTTTAAATTTTAATTTTTTTCTTATTATATTTTTAATAATAATCCTTGATTGTGTCGCTACATTTTTAGGATCAATTTTCCTATATAAAACATGGGCTGTCATAACAAATGGGGAATTTAAATTTTTAAAAGTTTTAAAGTCTTTATTTAAAAGTTTTTTTAATGACAAATTTACTATAGGAATTTTTTTATGACTATCTGCATTTGCATTTCCATGTCCGGGAATGTGCTTGGATACTGAACCTATTTTATTATTATTTAATATTTTTATACATATATTTCCCATAGTTTTAATCGTTTTTAAATTTACAGAGTAACATCTATTTCGAATTATTTTATGAGTTGATTTTTGTAACAAATCAATAACTGGAATTGTGTTAATATTAATTCCAACTTTTTTAAGAACACTACATATTGAATTCAAATAATATTCATATATTAATTTTCCATTATTATTATTTTTTTCAAACAAACTTCCAAAAAAACTTTGTGAGAATTCTCTAGTATTAATTAACTTGGATAATCGTGAAACTTCCCCTCCCTCCTCATCGATTAAAATTGGATAATATTTGTCATTAATAATATTTCTTATATGATTTGTAAGGTTGGTTAATTGATGAAAAGATTTTATATTTCTTTTAAACAATATAACGCCCCATGGTTTGTGAGTTTTAATTATTTTTTTTTCTAATCTAGATAGTTTATAACTTTTTATGCTTATAATAACTGGTTTCCTAAACATTTTAATTTAATAATTTCCAAAAATATCTTTTTTTACTTTTTTCATTATTTTCGTTTTCTTTGGGGTATTCAATAACATCATTTGTATCATTTTTTAAAACAGGTAAATTCAATTGTTTAATATTAAAATTTGTTTTCAAATTAAACCTGTTACTATTAATTATCATTTTATTTTCATCAGAAAAATAAAAAATTAATATAGATAATAAAAAAGATATTAAAACTAAAAAAAAAATTATACTTTTAATTTTATTTAACATTACATTTTTTTTGGAAGTGAAACACCTAAGATTCTCATAGCATTTTCTAAAACAAATGAAATTAACTGAAAAATATTAAATGTTAATTTATTGTTAATTTTTCCATTTACTAAAAACTTGTATTCTTGATTATCATTACCTTTGCTCCAATAAGAATGAAAAAGAGTTGCCAATTCATACAAATAGAAAGTTATTTTATGAGGTTCAAATTTAGAGCTAGATTTTTCTACTATCTTTGGCCACTCTATAATTTTACGGAGCAACTTTTGTTCGTAAATATTTGGAGAAAATTCTTTGTGGTCGAATTTTATATTTTTATTTAAATCAATTTTGGCTAACGTGAATAAAGAATTTATTCTAGCATAACAATATTGGACATAATAAATTGGATTATCCTTTGTCTTTTCAACAACTTTAGTAAAATCAAAATCCAATTCGACATCATTACCTCTATTAAGCATCATAAATCTGATCGAGTCTTTATTGACTTCATTTAATAAATCATTAACTGAAACAAAATCACCTAAACGTTTTGACATTTTATAAGGTATGCCGTTTTTGTATAGTTTAACTAGCTGACAGACTTTACAAACTAATTTAACTTTATTATTTGAAAGGCTTTTAACTGCAGCAGTAATTCGTTTTATATAACCAGTATGATCTGCTCCTAAAATATTTATTAGATAATCGTAATTTCTAGAAACTTTTGTCGAATGGTAAGCAATATCATTTGCGAAGTATGTCCACGTTCCATCATTTTTTTTCAAAGCTCTATCTGAGTCGTCTCCAAATAAAGTCGATTTAAAAATCAGTCTCTTTGTTTTTTTCCAATCAGGCACTATTTCTCCTTTGGGCGGGTTTAAAAAACCATCTTGAACATATTTATTTTTTTTAAGTTTCAATACAGTTTTTTTTACTAAATTTTCGTTTACCAATTTTGTTTCGGAAAAGAAAATATCATGTTTGATACCCAATTTTTTTAAATCAGATTTAATTAAATTCATTGATTGTTTGATTGACTCTTTTTTAAGTTTTTTTTGTATTTTTTTATATTCAGAAATATTAATTTTTTTATCAATTTTCAATATTTTCTTAGCTATATCAATTATATAAGTACCAGGATAAAGATTTTTATTATCTGGAAAATTTTCATTAAATTTAATCTGTCTCAATCTAAAAAAAACAGATCTAGCAAAATCATCAATTTGATTACCATAATCATTAACATAAAATTCTTTTACAACATTATTCCCATTAAATTTTAGCAAATTTGATAATACATCTCCAAACACAGCTCCTCTACAATGGCCAACGTGCATTGGTCCAGTTGGATTTGCTGAAACAAATTCTATGTTAATTCTTTTATTATCACGATTTGATCCAAATCTTTTTTTGGTTTTATAAATATTTTGAATAATTTTGATCCATGTTTTTGTTGAGAGTTTAAAGTTTAAAAAGCCTGGTCCGGCAACAGCTATATCTGCGAAATCTTTAATTTCATTTTTAAGTAAATCTTTAATTTGTTCAGCAAAATTTCTAGGATTTAAATTATTTTTTTTTGCTAATACCATCGCTACATTTGATGAAAAATCAAAATCAAATTTATCTGGTGGACTCTCAACAATAATATTATTTAAATCATTTTTAATATTTATATTAATTTTTTTGCTATTCTTAAGTAGCGTTTTTTTAATTTTATTTAAGTAAATTATAAAAAGATTCATTTTAATGACCTGTAAAGATTTATTGCATATCTATCTGTCATACCAGCAATAAAATCGCAAATTACTCTTTCTTTTGTTTGTTTTTTTAAATTAGCTTTTTTTATAAACTTCAAAGGCTTCTTATTTATTTTATAAAAAAGCATTTTTATAATCTTTTTACCTTTTTTAGTTTTGTCCAATACATCCTTATGAAAGTACATGTTCTGTCGTAAAAAGGATTTTACTTCAATATCAAAATCTATCATTTTTTTTGAAAAATTTACTAGTTTTATTTTTGATCTATACACATCTTTAATGTTTTTTATTTTATATTTTTTTAAATTTTTTTTAGTATTCATTATAACATCCTTGACCATCTCATTAATAATATCTCTTATAATTTGTCTTAATATTAGATCGTTTTGATATTTTTTAATTCTTTTTTTATGCGAATTTATTATATCAGAAATTACTGGTATATCTTTAATGTCACGAATGCTAAACAGTTTTGCTTTTAAACCATCTTCTAAATCATGACTATTGTATGCTATATCGTCAGAAATTGATGAGATTTGAGATTCTAATGAAGGGTTTTTTTTAAAATTAATTTTGTTTTTAAAAATATTTTTACCTAGTATTAAATCATGACTGTAATTGTTGTATATTGCTCCATTATGTTTAAGTAATCCATCTAAAGTTTCAATACAAAGATTTAAACCTTTAAAATTATAATACTTATTTTCTAAAAGAGTAACTATTCGCAAAGTTTGAATATTATGATCATAACCACCATAATTTGACATACATTCATTTAAAGCCTCTTCTCCTGCGTGACCAAAAGGTGGATGACCTAAGTCGTGTGATAAACTTAAAGTCTCACACAAGTCTTCATTCAAAATAAAAAATTTTCCTAATGTTCGAGCAATTTGTGATACTTCCAGTGAATGTGTTATTCTGGTTCTAAAATGATCATCTGTAGTATTAACGAAAACTTGTGTTTTGTGCTTTAGCCTTCTAAACGCGGTAGAATGTATTATTCTGTCTCTGTCTCTTTGATATGGTGATCTAAGTAGACTAGTTTTTTCTTTATAAATTCTTCCAACAGACTTAATTGGTACTGATAGTTTGGAATATTCGTTTTTTTGCATAAGATGTGCTAAATATGTATAATACATTATTTTACAAATATGAGTAATAAAATTGAGTTTACTGAATCGGCAAAAAAAGAAATTGAAAGAGTAGTTTCTGAGAAAGGAACTAGCGTCTATTTTAGAATTTCAGTACAAGGGGGTGGTTGTTCTGGTTTTAAATACAATTTCTCTTTTGACGATAAAATTAATTCAAATGATAAAGTATTCAATAAAACATTAATTGATAATAGTTCGTTAAAAATAATAGAAGGATCTACAATCGATTTTAAAAAAGAGTTAATAGGCAATTCATTTGTTATAAATAATCCTAAAGCTAGCTCTTCTTGTGGGTGTGGATTATCGTTCTCAGTTTAATGCTAATAACATCATGGAACGTTAATTCTGTAAGAGCAAGAATTACAAATATTTTAGAATATTTAAAAAATTCAAACACAGATATATTGATGATGCAGGAGATTAAAACTGAAGAAAAAAATTTTCCATTTCAAGAATTTAAAAATGCTGGTTATAATTCATTTGTATTTGGACAGAAAAGCTATAACGGTGTAGCTTTTGTTTCTAAGGTTAATATTAATGAAATTGAAACCAAATTTATAAAAGACGAAAAAAAACAATCAAGAATAATTGTAGGAAATATTCAAAATAAATCAGGTATAATAAAATTAATTAATATTTACGTACCTAATGGCAATCCCATAAATACAGATAAATATGATTACAAAAAAAGTTGGTTTAATAATTTTAATAAAGAAATAAAAAAGCTAATTAAACAAAATAAAAACATTATTATTGGTGGAGACTTCAACGTTATTCCAGACAAGATTGATGCTCATGATTATAAAAAATATGAAAATGATGCTCTATTTAAACTTGAAATAAGAAAAAAATTTCTTGAATTAATAAATTTGGGTTTTCATGACATATATCGATATTTTAATAAAAACAAACAAGAGTATACATTTTGGGATTATATGGCTGGAGCATGGCAAAAAAATAATGGCTTAAGAATTGATCACTTTTTAGTATCAAACAACCTTTTGGATAAAATCAAAAGTATTAACATAAATAAAAAACCAAGATCCAAAATAAAACCATCAGATCATACCCCTTTAGAAATAAAAATATTTTAATTAATTCTACCGTAGATATCTTTGTATCTAACTATATCAGTTTCTTTTAAAATTGATCCAATCTGTGCTTCCATAATTTTAACGGGTTTTTTATATAGGTTTTCTATTCTATGAATGGAACCCACCGGTATAAAAGTTGACTCTCCTGCGTTCATAAAAAATTTTCTTCTATTAAGTGTTATTTTGGGTTTACCCTGCGTTACCATCCAGTGTTCAGATCTATAATGGTGTTTTTGTAAACTAATAGATGATTTAGAGTTTACAGTTAATTCTTTTATTAAGAAATTTTTTCCAGAAAATAAATTAACATAACGACCCCATGGTCTATGATAAACATTTTTCTTTCTGAAATATTTATTTTTTTGTTTATCATAAATTTTTAAAATTTCTTTCCAATTACCTAAGTCAGACCAATCTATTTTTAATTTTATTGCATTAATATTTTCAATTTTTTCTAAAATTGCATAATCAAAAGACTGGGCTTTTGCTAAAGAAAAAGAAGATTTATTAAGCCAATAAACATTGTTTTTATGTTTGGATTTTAATACTGATTTTAAACAATGTTTGAAAATTATAGGTTGATATTTTTTAAAATTATTAATTATAGAATCTTTTCTAATAAAAAACATTCCTGAATTCCAATAACCATTTTTTTTAATAATTAATTTAGCTTTTTTTTCAGAAGGTTTTTCAATAAATTTTTTCACTTTATTGATATTATTTTTAATCTTTTTGGATAAAAAATAGCCGTATTCTTTTGATGGAGCGGTGGGTTTAATACCGAATATAAATATATTTTTATTGTTTAAATATTTTTTATTTTTTACAATGGATTTATTAATTTGGTCGGGCCTCTCTATTAAATGATCAGCCGGGAAAAAAATCAATGCTTGTCTATTTGGAATTGTTCTAATTAATGCTGCAGACAAAATTGCAGGTGCAGTGTTCCTTTTTTTTGGTTCTAGAATAATATCATATTTGTTAATTTTAGCTTTTTTTAGAAAGTATTTGACATACCTTAAATATTTTGAGTTTGTGCTTATTATTGGAAAATCATAAATACCTGTTTTTATTCTTTGAAGTGTTTTTTCAAGTAAATTCCAACCACCAAAATTTATAAATTGTTTAGCTTGATTATTTTTGGACTTCTGCCAAAGTCTTGTTCCTTCCCCGCCACATAGAATAACAGGCCTAATTTTCATCTAAATATCGGCATAACACTTGATCTCATTTTTGCCCCCTGGATGTGTAGAAGCGCCTAGATAGGCAGGACCAACAGTTTGTGCGTATTTCCAAAGAGTACCATTTCCAAAATTAATTTTTTTTGGTCTCCATTTCTTTTTTCTTTTAATTAATTCTTTTTTTGTAAGATTGACGTTAATTGTTCCCTTTTTCGCATCTATGCTAATTAGATCTCCATTTTTTAATAAAGCTATAGGTCCACCAACAGATGCTTCGGGACCAACGTGACCAATACAAAATCCTCTTGTTGCTCCAGAGAATCTTCCGTCAGTAATTAATGCAACTTTTTCTCCTTTGCCTTGACCATAAATAGCGCCTGTAGTTTGAAGCATCTCTCTCATTCCAGGGCCTCCTTTTGGACCTTCATACCTTATAACTATAATGTCTCCATCTTTATATTTTCTTTTTAAAACTGCGTTGTAAGCTAATTCTTCAGTATCAAAACATCTTGCTCGTCCAGTAAATTGTAGTTTTTTTAATCCTGCTACTTTTACAATAGCTCCCTGTGGTGCAAGGTTACCTTTTAATCCGACTACCCCACCATCGTTTGATAAAGGATTATTATATTTTCTCATAACTTTTTGTTTATTGTTAAATTTTACTTTTTTAAGATTTTCTTTCATAGATTTACCAGTAACTGTTAAACAATTACCGTGAATATAACCACCGTCTAACAAAGTCTTTAAAAGCATTGGAACACCTCCGGCTTTCCACATGTCTCTTGCAACATATTTTCCACCAGGTTTCAAATCTGCAAGATAAGGTGTTTTTTTAAAAATTTTTGCAACATCCATTAAATCAAATTTAATTCCTATTTCATTTGCCAATGCAGGTAAATGTAAAGCTGCATTAGTGGATCCTCCTGTAGCCGCAACAATTGTTGCAGCATTTTCTAAAGATTTTCTTGTAACAATATCTCTAGGTCTAATATTTTTTCTCAACAAATTCATAACTGCTTTACCACTTTGTAAGGCATATTTATCTCTCTGACCATAAGGTGCTGGGGTTCCTGCAGAATAAGGTAATGCTAATCCGATAGCCTCAGACACACATGCCATAGTATTTGCTGTAAATTGTCCTCCACATGCACCAGCACTTGGACATGCTTTGAGTTCTAATTTTCTTAAAGCATGTTCGGTCATTTTTCCTGAGGAATATTTTCCCACGCCTTCAAAAACATCCAGCACGGTTACATCTTTTCCATTAAATCTACCCGGAAGAATTGAACCACCATAAATAAAAACACTAGGAACATTTAATCTAAGCATTGCCATCATCAAACCTGGTAAAGATTTATCACAACCGGCTACACCTACTAATGCATCATAACAATGACCCCTAACTGTTAACTCGGTTGAGTCGGCAATAACATCTCTAGATACAAGTGAAGATTTCATTCCCTCATGTCCCATTGCAATACCATCTGTTACTGTAATCGTACAAAATTCCCTTGGTGTTCCTCCCGAAAATTTAACTCCCTTTTTGACAGACTGAGCTTGTCTCATTAGTGCAATGTTGCATGGAGCTGCTTCGTTCCATGTTGATACAACGCCTACAAAAGGTTTGGCTACATCTTTTTCTTTCAAATTCATTGCATAATAAAATGATCTTTGAGGAGCTTTGTCTGGTCCCAATGATGTATGTCTACTAGGTAATTTTTTTTTATTAAAATTTTTCATTTAAGACTTTTAATTGTTAAATTAATTTTATCTATATCGCTTTTCAAATCATTATAGGTATTTTTTTCTTGTTCTACAATATGCTTTGGTGCTCT
>CETM01006932.1_pt1 | contig 18203 bp, 16 predicted proteins | sample 361451 | NCBI WGS metagenome assembly CETM01 (sample SAMEA2622690, study PRJEB7988) | marine metagenome | isolation source: saline water (ENVO:00002010), including
AGGTAGTCCGTGAACAGCGCCTTGACCTCAGTGCCGCGTTCGCAGCCGGCGAGCGTCAGGGTTACGGCCATCATCAGGCCAAGCCGTATCAGATCTCTGATAGCAAACTGTGCCCCCCGGTTCGGCTTGCGGCCATTAGTCGGTCTGAATCCTGCGCTCTCCATTGCTTACCGCCTTGCTGATGGTATGGAGCCTGATGCCCAGTAGCACCGCCGCGACCGTCAGGCCGGCCACCAGGCCAATCCAGTAGCCATGCACGCCGAGCGGTGTCGCGAGGCCGGGCAGGGCACCGATCCCCAACATATGCCCCCCGCCTAACCCGACCAGCCAATAGGCAATCAGTGTGATGATCATGATGATACGGGTGTCCTTGTAGCCGCGCAGTGCACCGGCCATGTTGACCTGCAGGGAATCGGAAATCTGATAGAGCATCGCCAGGCCGATCAGCGACAGGGCGACCTGCTGCACCTCGGTGTTATGAGTGTACAGGGCCAGTACGGGTTCAGCGGCGAACCAAAGAATCAGGTCGTTGAATAGCGCGATCACCAGGCTCAGGGCGATGCCGTGCCAGGCGACAAAGCGGGCCGTGGCCAGGTTGCCGGCCCCCAGGGTGTTGCCGACCCGTACTGTCAGCGCCATGCCTAGCGACAGCGGCAGCATGAACAGCAATGAGGTGACGTTGAGGGCTACCTGGTGTGCCGAGACGACCACTTCACCGAGGCTAGCGATGAATAGTGCGATCAACGTGAAGAGGGTCACCTCGACGAAGATCGAGACGCCGATCGGTACACCGACCACCAGCAGTTCACGGATTTGCTCCAAGTGTGGCCGGGTGAGCGTCTGCCACAGGGCGACCGATCCATAGGCACGACTCTGGCGGGTATACAGCAGCATGGCCAGCGCCATCGCCCACATGGAGATCGCCGTAGCGATGCCACAACCAAAGGCGCCTAGTGCTGGCAGGGCCTTGAGGGTTGCCGGCAGTTGCTCACCGAAAAGTTCGACCAAGCCGGTACCGCCATGAATCAGCAGATAATTAAAGGGGATGTTCACGGCAAGACCCAATAGGCTGATCCAGAGCGCCGGGCGAGTATGATTCATGCCATCGGAAAAGGCCCGCAGTGCCATGAAAAGGGCCGAGCCGGGCATGCCGAAGGCCACAGCGGCCAGATAGGCCGACGAGCGCTCGGCGACCGCAGGCGGAACGCTCATCCAGGTGAAGATCGGCATGACCGCCTGATGGAGCACTACAGCGACGATCACTCCCATCGCCAGGGCGACCCAAAGTGACTGGTGGACGCGGGAGCGGATCGTGTCCGTGCGTTCGGCGCCGAGCAATTGGGCGACGATCGGCGTCAGGCCCATCAGCGTGCCGGCCATGAACAGCATCAGTGGTAGCCATAGGCTCGAGCCCACCGAGACGGCGGCCAGGTCGGTCGCACTGAGCCTACCGGTCATGATCACATCGACGGTGCTCATACCGGCCTGGGCGAGCTGGGCGCCACAGATCGGCAAGGCCAGGCCCATCAGCAGGCGAGTCTGCTTGTACCACTCAGACAGCGGGGAGAGGGATGACGATGGCACCTAAGACTCCTTTCAAATGCGGCAAGGGTGGCCCTTCCAGGGGCAGACCGGAGCCGTAGTCTAGCAAGCAGAGATGGTTTTCGCTTGGCTGTGATGCCCTTATACTGCGCCCCGTCGATTCGCCACTCGGAGAAGCCGTGACCCATCGTCTCGAGGACGTCATCGCCCTGTTCGATGGCCTGTTCTACACCACCTATCAGACCCGCCTGGTGCGGGGCGGTGATGAGCCGCTCTACCTGCCAGCGGATGCCGATTGCGACCATCATCGCGTGATCTTCGCACGCGGGTTCTTCGCAAGCGTCCTGCACGAAGTCAGTCACTGGTGCATCGCCGGGGCGCGGCGTCGCATGCGCGAGGATTATGGCTACTGGTACCTGCCGGACGGTCGGAATGCCGAGCAGCAGGCATGCTTCGAGGCGGTAGAAGTCGCCCCCCAGTCCCTGGAGCTATTGTTCTCCAGCGCTTGTGGGCTGCCCTTCAATGTCAGCGTCGATAATCTGGGCGATGTGGAGGTCGATCGGGAAGGGTTTCGCGCTCGGGTGGAGGCGCGGGCGGCGCGAGTCGAGGCCGAAGGCTTGCCCGCGCGCGCCCGGGCTTTTCGTGATGCCCTGCAGGCGTTCTACCAGGAAGGGCAGCCGCTGTCCGCGGCGATCAGTCTTGGCCGAGGCAGGCTTGCCGCGTCGCCTGCGCCTGTCCCGGCCTAGCAGTGTTGGCCTAGCATCGCGGCGGGCGTGTGCTGTTCTGCCTTGCGCTTGACTCGGCCTGGCTTAATCTTCTTCCAGGTCGATGTCGTGATTGCCGTCATGGCCGAACTCGGTGTCCTCACCCAGCACGAGCCGACGATGCAGCAATAGCATTACCTCGACTTCCTGTTCCGGGCGCATGGGCTCCAGCCCCTGTTCGGCAAACAGCATGCCGCGTTCCCGCGACCATTCACCAGCGTCCAGATCAGGATAGAGCGACTCCGCGGGCGCCATCTCGACGAAGGGGTCGAGGCCGAAGGTCTCGAACAGCCGTGATAACGCCGCTTCGTCATCGCTGACACCAGCCGTATACAGCGTGGCGTTGAAGTGATCGGTCTCCAGCTCGCGGATCACATCCAGCGGGCTGATGCCCAGGCTTTCCAGCTCTTCCTGGCTGTAGTCGCCCAGCGCGACGGTATCATCCTCGAGCCAGTCGCTGTCGGGCTGGATCAGGGTGTGTTTGATGCGTCCGTCGTTCAGCGACCAGGCGATCGCCAGCGGCAGGCCGCCTTCTTCGCCGGTCTCGACGGCAATGAAGCCGGGTACGTCGGCCATGTCAGGAATCCTCTTCTGAAGGGGTATCAGCAGTCAGTCACTATCGTTGACGTCAGTCAGCGGCATCGGTTGGCAGGCGGAAGAAAGCGCGCGCCGTGGCGGTAGTCGCCTCGGCCAGCGCCTGTTCATCGAGGCCGCGCCAGTGGGCGATCTCGCGTACGATCCACGGCAGCAGGGCCGGTTCGTGGCGACGCCCCTTGAGCTTGGCCGGCAGGTTGCGCGGCACGAGGTAGGGGCAGTCGGTCTCGACCATTAGCCGGTCGAGGGGAATCTCGCGCACCAGCTCGCGCAGATGATGGCCGCGGCGCTCGTCGCAAAGCCAGCCGGTCAGGCCGATGTGCAGGTCCAGGTCGCGATAGCCGTACAGGGTTTCGCGCTCGCCGGTGAAGCAGTGCACCACCGCCTGGCTGACGTCGTCGCGCCAGGCGTGCAGTATCTCCAGCATGCGCCGTCCCGCATCTCGTTCGTGGATGAAGACGGGCAGGCCGGACTCGGCCGCGAGCCCTAGTTGCGCTTCGAAGGCGCGCTCCTGCTCGGCCGGCGTGGAGAAGTTGCGGTTGAAGTCGAGCCCACATTCGCCAACCGCAACCACCTCAGGCTCGCGGTGAAGCGCTGCCATGGCGCGGGCAAGCTCGGGCGTCCAGCCGCTGGCATCGTGGGGGTGCACGCCTGCAGTAGCAAATAGCCCCGGATATTGGCGGGCCATCGCCACGGCCTGTTCGGCATGCTCAAGGTCGGTGCCGGTAAGAATCAGGGTGTCGACATGGGCGGCACGTGCGCGGTGAATCACCGCCTCGAGGTCGCGACCGAAGCTCTCGTGAGTGAGGTTGGCGCCGATGTCCACCAGCGGGGCCGGGGAGCGAAAGCGCAGCGCCTCGGGCAGTACATCGTCGAAGGTGGCGGTTGGTTCGGCCAAGGGGCATTTCCTTTGGAAAAATGGCCAATTATTGTACCCGGCCAGCGGCGGCAGGGTCACGCGCGACCGGTGTGGTCGCGAAGATGCGGCTGGTATGGTCGCGAAGATGCGACAAGGGCCGACGGCGAGGCATCGTCCGCGTTACACTAGGCGCACTTGTGCGTGCCTGCGTGGCGCGCCTCATGATGAACACCAAGAGGTAAACGCGTGACCCTGCTACGTCTGGAACAGCTGCAACTGGCCTATGGCCCTCAGGTGCTGCTCAACGGGGCCGATCTGGTGCTGGAGCGCGGCGAGCGCTTGGCGCTGGTGGGCCGCAACGGTACCGGCAAGTCGACCCTGCTCAAGCTGGTATCGGGTGAGATCCAGGCCGATGGCGGTAGCCTGTGGCGAGCCCCTGGGCTCAAGATCGGCGTGCTCGAACAGGACCTGCCAGCGGCCTCCGGGGAGACCATCTTCGATGTCGTCGCCCAGGGCCTGCCCGAGGCGGGTTCGCTGCTGGCCGAGTATCACCACCTGATTCAGGATCCGGACCCTGACATGACGCGGTTGGAGCGCCTGCAGACGCAGCTCGAGTCCATCGACGGCTGGTCGTTCCATCAGCGTATCGACACCGTGCTGACGCGACTCGGCCTGCCTGCCGACGACGCCATGGATGCTCTGTCCGGCGGTTGGCGGCGGCGAGTGGCCCTGGCCAGAGCCTTGGTTGCCGAACCGGATCTACTGCTGCTCGACGAGCCCACCAACCATCTGGACCTGGATACCATCGGCTGGCTCGAGGACCAGCTCGCCGCCTTCAATGGCGCCGTGCTGTTCATCACCCACGACCGTACCTTCCTGTCGCGCCTTGCCACCGCCATTCTGGAGCTGGATCGCGGTCGTCTGGGACGCTATCCCGGCGACTACGTCAAGTATCAGGAGCAGAAGAACCACGAGCTGGAAGTCGAGGCCCGTGAGAACGCCGAATTCGACAAGAAGCTCGCCCAGGAAGAGTCCTGGATCAGGCAGGGCATCAAGGCGCGCCGGACCCGTAATGAAGGGCGCGTACGGGCCCTGGAGAAAATGCGTCGTGAGCGCGGCCAGCGCCGCGAACGCCAGGGCAATGCCAACCTGTCGGTTGATAGCGGCGAGCGCAGCGGCAAGCAGGTGGTGGAGCTCAAGCATGTCAGCCAGTCCTTCGGTAGCGATTATGTGATCCGCGACCTGAGTCTCGATATTCAGCGTGGCGACCGGATTGGCCTGATCGGGCGCAACGGCGCCGGCAAGACCACCCTGCTGAAGATCCTGCTCGGTGAGCTCGAACCGCAGGAAGGCAAGGTCAAGCTGGGCACCAAGATGCAGGTGGCTTACTTCGACCAGCTGAGGGCCGGCCTCGAACCGGAGAAGACCGTCTACGACAACGTGGCTCAGGGCAGCGACCGAGTGACCGTGGGTGGCAAGGACCGTCACGTCATCAGCTACCTGCAGGACTTCCTGTTTACCCCTGAGCGGGCCCGCCAGCCGGTCAAGGCACTGTCTGGTGGCGAGTCGAACCGCCTGCTGTTGGCCAAGCTGTTCACTCAGCCCGCCAACGTGCTGGTACTCGATGAGCCGACCAACGACTTGGACGTCGAGACCCTGGAGCTCCTTGAAGAGTTGCTGCTCGACTTCGATGGCACCCTGTTGCTGGTGTCTCACGACCGGTCCTTCATGGACAACGTGGTGACCGGAGTGCTGGCCTTCGAAGGCGATGGCATCGTGCGGGAATACGTCGGCGGCTACACTGACTGGATACGCCAGGGTGGCAAGTTACCGCCGGCCCCCTGGGACTTCAACGCCGCCCAGGCGGCAGGGCAGGCCAAGACGGAGTCGCCCAGCGAAGCCAAGGCGTCGCGTGGTGAGCCTGCGCCTGCCGCCACTGAGACGGTCACAGAAAAGAAGCGGGTCAAGCTATCCTACAAGCTGCAGCGGGAGCTGGATCAGTTGCCGGCCTTGATCGAGCGCCTGGAAACCGAGGTCGCCGATTTCGAGGCCAAGACCGGGGATCCGAGCTTCTATCAGCAGGAAGCCGCGGACGTCACCGCCACGTTGGAGGCGCTCTCCGCCAAGCAGGGCGAGCTGGATGAGGCCATGGAGCGCTGGATGGAGCTCGAAGCGATGGCCGTAGGCGAAGCGTGAACGGGTAACGATACAAGGGCGGCGTCCATTTGGACGCCGCCCTTGATCCGATGTGCACTGAGTTGTCGTACTGTGTTGTTTGCGTGAGGCATTAGCCAAGTGATGCTATGGGCATGGCGTTAGCGCTCAATGTGGCGCTATTCCTTGCTGTCTTCCTCGCCGACCCGCACCGCCAGCACATCGCACTTGGCGCCGTGCAGGACGCCCGTGGACGTGGAGCCCAGCAGCAGCGCAAAGCCATGGCGGCCGTGCGATCCGACCACGATCAGGTCGACGTCATGCTCCTCGGCAAAGCGATGAATCTCGGTATCGGGCATGCCAACCACCACGTGCTGGTCTTCCTTGGCGACCTGATGCGGATCGGCAATCTCGGCCAGGCGTTGCTTGGCGTGTTCGTCCAATTGGTCCTGAATGCTGGTCAAGTCCATCGGAATATCACCGCCATAGGCGAAGCCCAAGGGTTCCAAGGTATGCATGATGGAAAGCTTGGCATGGTTGCGGTCAGCAATCGGCAGCGCGCGTTCCAGCACCTTGTGGGAATCCTTGGTGAGGTCGACGGCGACCAGGATGTGACCATACTCGTTGCTCATGAGAGTCTCCCGGTAGAAAGTGAATGGGCCTGACTCAACTTTAGGCGTGCCAATAGCTCACGACAACGATTTATATCAATCTTTTAGCATATTTTAGTCATCCTTTTTGGTCGATCGAGGTGCGCCAGGAGGGCGATATTTCGCCCCCGCTTTCCGATGGTCAGCCGTGTGGGCTCGATCGCCTTTCTCCAGGTAGAGGTGAAGATGGTTTGGTTGATCATTTTGCTGGTGATGGGGCTGATGCTCTCACCCATGATGTGGCTGCGGCCCAGCCCCCAGCAGCAGCGCATGGGGCAGCTGCGAGAGGCGGCGAGACAGTCAGGCATCGGGGTCAAGTTGGGCGATTCGCCGCTGCATGAGGGGGGGCAGATGGTGAGTTATCGCTGGGCGTATCCCAGCGAGTATCCAGGGCCGCGCTTCGTGCTGGTTCGTGAGGCGGTAGCAAGCGACGCGCTCAAAGCCTTCATGGACGGCTGGCGCTGGCGGATCGAACCGATACGCCCCTTGCCCAGTGAGGCCAAGGAACGACTGGTGACAGTGCTTGCGGAACTGCCGGCGGATGCGAAGGTAGTGGAGTCGAGCCGTGAGGCGCTGACGCTATGGTGGGAAGAGTCACTCGGTGTCGATGCTTTCGCACGGCATCGGGACAATATCCTGAACCTTAATCAGCAGCTTGCCGGGCGGTCGGATGAACCGGCGCCCCGCAAGCTGGGATTTCGAGAAATGCGAGATCAGGCGCGGCGGTGATTGATACCGCCGCTCTGCGAGACGAGTTGTCAGGTCACGCCTAGGCCTTGACGTCTTCCTTGGCTTGGATCTTGAGTCCGTTATCTTCGATGCGAGAGAGCAGGGCATCGAGCCGATCGATGTCTTCATCGCTCAGCCCTTCGAGCATCTCTTCCCGAGCATGCTCGACAACGCTATCAATCTGCTCGAGCAAGGGCGTGGCCTCTTCCGTTAGGTAGATACGCTTGGCGCGGCGGTCATGGTCACAGGGGCAACGCTCGATCAGGCCTTGCTGGGCCAGTTGATCCAGGGTGCGCACCAGCGATGGGGCTTCGACGCCAATTGCCCTCGCCAGGTCGCACTGTGGCTGACCATCGCCTAGACGCCACAGATGATAGATGGTGACCCAGCGGGTCTGCGTGAGTCCCAGTGGTGCCAGACGCTGATCGATGATGGCTCGCCAGAGTCGTGGCAGGCGGGCCAGCTTGAAACCGATATTTTTTTGCATGGTAGCCCTCTGTTCGCCAGCTAATAGTTGCATTGTGGGAACTCACCCTGGGCAATGCAACCCCACATTTGGTTAAGAGATGCTCACCGGTCAGGCTGCCTGCGCTCATGATGCGTCGCTTTCCTTGCCGGGGATCAGTTGGCGCCAATCGAGCCCGGGCAGGCCCCTCGGTGTCTGGATGTCGCCGTTCACTACCTGGGCGTCGCTCGCATCCTCTTGCACGGTAAAGCGCACCACGCCAATCCGCTGGCCTGACGGGGTCATCACATCCACCCGCCAGGCGCCGCCGGGGTTCTCTGGAAAATTCTGCTTGTGGGTCCAGGCTCTGTACCCCTGAGCGCGCCCACCACGAATTTCCAATGGAATGCGGTCGACCAGCCTGCCATTGTGGCGCCACTCATGATAAACCGTCTCGCTCAGGCCCCTCGGCGCACGGATTGCCGTGAAGACAAAGAGGCCTCTAGAGGCGACCGCCTCGCTGGTCAAAGCCATTTGGCCGCTTGGGCTGCGGCTCGAGATCTCTAATCCCGGTGACAAGGCATAACCGCTGAGCCAGAGGTTAGCGGGTGGCACCCAGCCCCGTCCTGCCCAGCCGGCACCTGCCAATAGCAAGGCCAAGCCGATCATCGCCAGCCAACTGCTGGCGCGTTTGGGGCGCAAGAGGTTTACCAGGCTTGGCAAGGTAAATACCACCATCACGGCCAGCGCGATGGCCAGGCTCTCGCCGGTGTTCAGGTACAACATGATCGGCAGCGTGACCAATACCACGACAAACACACACAAGGCGTGAAAAGCGAAATACACCCAGCGATGGCGTTCGGCCAAGCGGAAGTACAGCGGATCGAGAATCGACAGCAGGGCCAGCCCCATGAAGAGCACCGTGAAGACCGCCTGACCGCTCGACCAGACAGTGGTGGCAAGCAGAAAAGGCAGGCTGAAAAACAGGGTCTCCTGGTGGATCATCTGGGCAATGAAGGTGGTCACACCCCGTGAAAGGTGCGGGTAGCCGCGGTTGGAAAGCCATTGTTGAATCAGACTCTCTGAGAGCAGCAGCAGCCATGCGAGCAGCATCGCCAGGGCTAGAGCGCCCCCCAGCCACTGCTGGCGATCGACCAGAAAGAAACTCGCGACCCCGGCACTGAAAGCGACCGGAGGCCACAGCCAGGCATAAGGTTTCAAGCGCTGACTGAGTTTCGCGATATTGGCCTGCATGCCTACCAGCCGTGAGTTGGCCGGGTTTAGTGCGGCGGGCCTTGAAGGGCTCGTCATGTCCTGAGACGACGCCGGAGTGGGTACCTCGGATGGCGGCTCAGTCGAAGGGCTATCCATTGAAGGCCGGTCGGGGCTCATAAGGGAATCGGTTCAGTCGGGACAAGGAAGCCAATCCTACCAGTCGCGGCCGGTATCAGGGAGTCGCGATCCAGCGACAGGCCCGGCTGAAGGCTGCCGACGCCGTCGTTAAAGCGGGGTGATTAGCAGGCTGAATCTCAACGACGCCTCATCAGGGAACGGAGCCGATCAAATCGCTGACAAGGCTTACAGTAAGCATGCCCAGCCAAGCGAACAGCAGCGAACCGCCAAGGTGCAAACCAATGCCGGCTAGCGCTAGCCCCGGGCGGCCGGCCTGAAAGTTAGCGAGAATTTCAGCGGTGAAGGAAGAAAACGTCGTTAAGGCACCGAACAAGCCGGTGACGAGAAACAGCCGCCATTCCGGTGAAATGTGGGGGTTTTCGCTGAAAATAGCCACGAAGAGGCCGATCAAATAGCCGCCAAGCGTATTGGCGAATAGCGTGCCAAGCGGGATGGCGGGGTAATAGTGGTTGAGCCACACACCCAGCAGCCAGCGGGCGTTGGCGCCGATGGCTGCACCGCCGCTAACGGCGAGAATTGAAAGCCACATGGTAATCCTAGTGTCTTAGTTTGATAGCGTTTTTGAATAGCACTCTTGGCGAGTGCGCTTTGAGGAGTGACTTGAGTTGGTATCGCATGGATAGTGCTCTATCGCGCTATCCATGCGAATGAGAATGTGCATGGGAGTGAGCGTGTGCTGCCGTCGCTCCGTTCTCCCCGCAGCTATTCGATGTCGGCGAGTCCAGGCAGTAGTCGCGAGCCTCTAGCTGAATGGTGGCGTGGCTAATGCCAAAGCGCTGAGCCAGCACCCCCTTGATCGCCACTAGCGCCTCGTGGCGATCCATGCCGTCGACCAAGGTGGCATGCAGCGACACCATCGGTCGGGCCGGCGTCAGTGACCAGACATGCACATGGTGCACCTCCGAGACGGCGGCAATCTGCTGCGGAATGCTGTGTTCGATCTGAGCCACGTCGAGGCCATCCGGGGCGCCTTCGAGCAAGATGTGGGCAGATTCACGGGTCAGTTTCCAGGCGCTGCGCATAATCAGCGCTGTAATCAGCAGCGACAGCAGAGGATCAATCGGCATCCAGCCAGTGGCGAAGATGACTGCGCCGGCGATGATGGCCGCCACCGAGCCCAGCAGGTCACCCAGCACGTGTAGAGCCGCACCGCGGATATTGAGGTTCTCGCGATCACCCCAATGCAGAATGGCGAATACCACGATATTGACCAAAAGCCCCAGGGTCGCGATCACCATCATGGTATTGGCCTGGATATCGACCGGGTTCAGCAGGCGCCCTATGGCCTCGACGCAAATCCACACGACCAAGCCGATCAGCGTCAGGCCATTGACGAAGGCGGCCAGAATTTGCACTCGGTGATAGCCAAAGGTGCGACGACTGTCTGAGGGGCGTCTGCTCAAGCGGGCGGCGAACCAAGCCAGCGCCAGAGCGGCGCTGTCAGTGAGCATGTGGGCGGCATCGGCCAGCAGCGCCAGCGAGCCCGACAGTAAGCCGCCGACCACTTCGGCGATCATGAAGCCGCCGGTCAGCACCAAGGCCCAGAGTAGCCTGGTTTCGCTGTCACTGTGATGATGCGCGTGATCGTGTGCCATGAAGCACCTTGTATGATGTTGGCATGCCGGCACGGGGCCGGCATGGGGCAATGCCCATCAGGCTAGCATGATCTCGGTCAGTGCCGGGGGCTCATAGCTCGTGGCCGAGCATCACGCGACAGATATCGGCGAAGCTGTGGGGTTCCCTGAGCAGTTGACCAAGCTCGACACCCAGCGCGCGACCGGCATCCGAGGCAGAGATCAAACCGCGCAGCCGGGGCTGCTGCTGTTCGTCATGGTCGATGATCAGCAAGTGCTGGTCGCCATGAGCCTGCAGTGCCTTGACTAGCGTGCCGATGGTCAGCTTCGACAGCCGTGACAACGGCAGCGCATGTAGCGTCGAACAAGGGGACTGCACCATCCCCACGGTGACATCGGCGCGGGCGATCTGATGGGTCTGCATGGCTTGGGTCGTCCGGCGGCCGCCGAGCAGTTCCTTGGCGGTGACGATGCCCTGGCAGTGTCCGTCGGCGTCTGCCACTAGCAGTAGACGCACGCCACTGGCCTGCATGATCAGGCGGGCTTCTTCAGCGGGAGTCTCCGTGCCGATAGTGCGGGCTCTGACCTTGGTGAAGTCAGTGAGCAGCGAGCTCGCCGGGCTGTCGACCGTCAGATGCGAAAGCGACGCTGCGGGGGCGGCGATCGGCAGGTCACCGGCCAGTGACTCGAGCGACAGGGTGGGATGCGACATATCTGGCATGATGGTACTCCTCGTGTCGATTCCGGTGCGCGAGTGACCGAGCATCGGGGGCTTAAAAGTTAGCAAGCTCAGAATATCTATCTTACTGCTATATTAAGTCCTGCTGTCAACTGGAAATGTCGACGAAAGTATCAACGTTGAATGACTAGGCGTCACTTCTACAGACCCGCGTCATGTCTTGCTGCGGGTTCAGAATGCGACTCTCGACCCTGAGTGCTCCCAACACACTGTGAAAGAGGTTGGCATGGCCAATAGGGGCGTCGCGGGTTGTTGCCAGGCAATCCTTGTCGAGCCCTACTGCCGCGTCAAAGGCCGCCGATGACCACCACACCATGGGTACCTGGGTCTGCTCCTTCGGGGCGATTGCGTAGGGTAGTCCATGCAGGTATAGGCCGTGTTCACCCAGCGATTCGCCATGATCCGAGAGATACAGCAGCGAAGCGGCATGATGCGACTGTTCCGCCAGGGCGCCAATCACATGATCCAGCACGCTATCAGTATAGAGGATGGCGTTGTCGTAGCTGTTGGTGATGGCCTGCTGCGAGCAGCTGTTCAGGTCGGCGCTGTCGCAGGTCGGCGTGAAGCGACGAAACGCTTCCGGATAGCGCTGATAATAGCTGGGGCCGTGGTTGCCGAGCTGATGGAGAACGATGACGGTATCGCCTTCGAGGTTGTCGAGACGGGCGCGCAGTTCCTCATCCAGCGCCTCGTCCAGGCAGCGGCCATCCTGGCACTGCTTGGGGTGATCATCGGGTTGGATCGACTGCTGACTCACTCCATCACAGACGCCCTTGCACCCGGCCTGATTATCCAGCCATAGCACGTTAAAGCCCGCATGATCGAGCACATCCAGCAGCGACTCATGACTCTTGATATAGCGCTTGTCGTAGTCGTCCTTGCCGATAGGCGCGAACATGCAGGGCAGCGAAACGGCGGTGCTGGTGCCGCAGGTACTCACATCGGTGAAGTTGATTACACCACGCTTCGTCAACTGAGGCGTGGTCTGGCGCGCATAGCCATTCAGCCCCCAGTTGGCGGCACGGACGGTTTCCCCCACCACCAACACCATCAGCAGCGGCTTGTCGCCGGCACGCGGCAGGCGAGTGGCGTCTTCGCCGATCGGCAGGCGTTGCTCGGGCAGCGGGTCACTTGCCGCCAGCACCCGACCGGAGGAAATCAGGGCATTGCCCGGAGTGACCAGGTAACGCAGCTCGGTATGGTTGCGCATCAGTGATGACAGGCTCTGATAGGACACCATCAGCGCCACTGCCAGCATCGCCACCCCCCCGGCCAGGTAGGCGAAGCGGCGCCCCAGCGCCCGTGGCCAGGTGCTTGCCGAGAGCCTGACTCGCCACAGCAGTGCCAGCGGCAGTCCGGCATAAAGCAGCAGATAGCCGGCGAAGCCCGGAGTCAGCAGTTCCCCCGCTTCCTTGGTGTCGGTCTGCAACACGTTATCGATCATATGGGTATCGAAGTAGGTGCCGTAATGACCGGTGTAGTAACTCACCGTGGCCGCCAGCAGGATCAAGGCCGAAAGTAGGGGTTTGGCCGTATGGCGGGTGACGAACAGCACGAAGACGATGAACTGCAGCCCCGTCAGCACTAGCCCGTAAGCGAGCAACTGCCAGGCGGTGAGGGCCGGTTCAGCGGCCATGACCTGCTGCCAGAAGGCCTGCTGGTAGAAGAGCGTGAAGACCAGGCAGACCAACAGCGTCAGGCGCTCTGGTGACAGGGTCAGCGACGGGCGCGCCAGGCTGGCCAGCCAGGTGGTGGCCATGCGAAAGCGTTCATGCATGCGAGGCTTCCTCGAGAGATGATGGGGAAGCGGCCAGGCTGACGGACGAGGGGAGTAGCCAACGGGCCAGTAACAGGCTCAGGGTCGCGCAAAGCATTAGCGTCCACAGATCGTGTGAGAGGAAATGCGCACCGCGAAGCTGTTGGGCGATGCCGAATGCAAGGCCCAGGGCCAGCGCCAGGCAGAGGCCGGCCCAGCGCCAACGGGGGCGGATGGCGTTGCAGAAGAAGTAAAGTGCGATCCAGGCATAGCCGGCACTGGCATGCCCGGCGGGGAAGCAGGCCGTGTCCGGGTAGTCGGCGGGCCGTGTCGCCAGCAGACCGATATAGGCACGAGCGCCCCCATAGCGGCTAAGGTCCCAGGGACAGTCCATGCTGATCAGCTGCTTGAGTATCGAGACGCCGAGGGTCGACGCTGCCACGGCCAGCACCAGATAGCCCAATGGGCGGCACCAGTCCCGCCAGGCGGGGCGCAGCCAGCTGACGATCAGCGCGAGGATGGCTGCTATGCCCATGCTCTGGCTGAGCATGCGTCCACCGCCATGCAGTACCTGCTCGGTGAGAAAGGCATGGTGCAGTGACCAAGCATTCCCCTGATGATGATAAAGCGTATCGGCGAGCTTGAAGTCCAGGCCGGCGGCCCGCCCGACGAGCATCATGGTCAGAAACAGGAACCAGCCGATCAGTATCCAGCTGAGCCAGCCTGAGGCCGGGCGCCCGCTCTTCCGCCGCAGGGCCGCTTGTGGCCAAGCGTCGGCAACCGAAGAGCGGGTGCGGGTAGTGGCGCCGGCAGACGAGGCTTGCCGGCGAGGGGAGAGTCGTGAAGGCGGCATGGCGAGACGGGTCTGGAAGAATGTTTCACCAGTGTGCAGCCGTTGGCTTAAGCGTTGCTTAAGTCAAGCCAGTCAAAGGGTCATGAATGGCCTAGCCTGCCCGTCAGTGAATTGATAGACCTCATAGGGTGCGAGCTGCTCCCCGGGCATGCCCGGAGTGCCCTGAGGCATGCCGCCCAGTCCGATGCCGTCGATCTCAGGGCGCTGCTCAAAGAGCATCTCCAGGGCGGCGATGGGCACATGCCCCTCGATGACGTAGCCATCCATCATGACGGTATGGCAGGACCCCTGGCCGTAGGGGATGCCGGCTGCTTCCTTGATCTGTCCCATGGGCTGGCTGTCGATCACTTCGACGTCGATGCCGCTGGACTCGAGATGACGGGCATAGGTCTCGCAGCAACCACAGGACGGGGTCTTGTAGAGGCGGGCGCTGCCCGGCAGCGCGGCGTGGGCTGTGCTGGCGCCAAGCAACAGGCTGCCGGCGAGACACAGTGCCGTGACTTGAGTTTGCATGGTGAGATGACCTCTCGAGAGTGCCGTTGGGCAACGCTGGCTCAAACGCCAGCGTGCGCTTCGATCACAAGATGTAGGATCAGATGTTTGTTCGGCGCAGTCGTAGGGCATTGCCCACCACCGACACCGAACTCAATGACATGGCCGCAGCGGCGAAGATCGGCGACAGCAAGAGGCCAAAGGCGGGGTACAGCACCCCGGCGGCAATAGGCACGCCGAGGCTATTGTAGGCGAAGGCAAAGAACAGGTTCTGCTTGATGTTGCGCATGGTGGCGCGACTTAGCCGGCGAGCACGCACGATGCCCATCAGGTCACCCTTGACCAGGGTCACACCGGCGCTTTCCATGGCGACATCGGTGCCGGTGCCCATGGCGATGCCGACCTGGGCCTGGGCGAGCGCCGGGGCATCGTTGATGCCGTCGCCGGCCATGGCGACGAAGCGCCCCTCGGCCTGCAGTGCCTTGACCTTCTCGGCCTTCTGCTCTGGCAACACCCCGGCGATGATCTCGTCGATCCCCAGCTCCTTAGCCACGGCTTCCGCCGTGGTCTGGCTGTCACCGGTGAGCATGACGATGCGGATGCCTTCCTCATGCAGGGCGCGGATAGCCTCGGCCGTGGTTTCCTTGATCGGATCGGCGACCGTGACGAGCCCCGCAGGCTTGCCATCCACGGCCAAGAACATCGCCGTCTTGCCCTCGGCCCGCAGGGATTCGGCATGCTCCGCGAGCGCCGAGGCTTCGATATCCAGGCTTTCCATCAGGGCGCGGTTGCCCAGAGCGACCTGCTGCTCGCCAACCCGGCCGGTGACGCCCTTGCCGGTGATGGAGGCGAAGTCGGTATAGCGTTCCAGGGAGACCTCGCGCGTCTCGGCGCCCTGGACGATGGCAGCGGCGAGCGGATGCTCGCTGCCACGTTCCAGCGTTGCCGTCAGGCCCAGCACCTGCGCTTCCGAGAAGCCCTCGGCGGCCACCACGTCCTGCAACCTGGGGCGCCCCTCTGTGAGGGTGCCGGTCTTGTCGACCACCAGGGTGTCGACATCACGCAGCGTTTGAATCGCTTCAGCGTTCTTGAATAGCACGCCCAGCGACGCGCCCTTGCCACTGGCGACCATGATCGACATCGGGGTCGCCAGGCCCAGCGCACAGGGGCAGGCGATGATCAGCACCGCCACGGCATTGATCAGCGCGTAGGCCATTGCCGGCTCGGGTCCGAACAGGCTCCAGATGATGAAGGTGGCGACGGCTGCGAGCACCACGGCCGGCACGAAGTAGGCGGCCACCACGTCCACCAGGTTCTGGATCGGGGCGCGGCTGCGGCTGGCTTCGGCGACCATCTGCACGATCTGAGCGAGAAGGGTGGCGCTGCCCACCCGCTGCGCCTCAATGACCAGCGCGCCGGGGCCGTTGATGGTGGCGCCGATGACCTTATCGTCGGTCTTCTTCTCGACGGGAATCGGTTCCCCGGTGATCATCGACTCGTCCAGCGAAGAGTTGCCCTCGACGACGACGCCATCCACCGGCACTTTCTCGCCGGGGTGGACCCGCAGCCGGTCGCCGATCTGCACCTGCTCCAGCGCTACATCCTCTTCGCTGCCGTCGTCACTGATCCGGCGGGCGGTCTTTGGCGCCATCCCCAGCAGTGCCTTGATCGCGGAGTTGGTCTGGCTGCGCGCCCGCAGCTCCATGACCTGGCCGAGCAACACCAGGGTGACGATCATCGCGGCGGCTTCGAAGTAGACGCTGACCTGGCCGGCCTCGTCGCGGAAGGAAAGCGGGAAGGCTTGCGGGAACAGCGCGGCGATCAGGCTATACAGGTAGGCGACGCCCGTTCCCAGCGCGATCAGGGTGAACATGTTGGGGCTTGTGTTGATCACCGAGCGATAGCCGCGCACGAAGAAGGGCCAGCCGCTCCACAGCACCACCGGCGTGGCCAGTGCCAGCTCCAGCCACACCCGGATGCCGCGAGGCACCAGGGCCCCCATGTCGACGCCGGGCACCATCCCGCCCATGGCCAGCAGGAACAGCGGCACGGTGAGCGCGACGCCCACCCAGAAGCGGCGGGTCATGTCGATGAGCTCGGGGTTCTCCTCGGCATCGGCACTCACTTGCCGCGGCTCGAGTGCCATGCCGCACTTGGGGCACTCGCCGGCTTCGTCACGGACGATCTCCGGGTGCATGGGGCAGATCCACTCGGTTTTCTGTGACGCAGCCGTCGGCGCCATCGGCTCGAGTGCCATGCCGCACTTGGGACACTCCCCCGGTTTGTCCTTGATGACTTCCGGATGCATCGGGCAGGTGTAACGTTCGTCCGTCTCGCGACTCCCCTTGTGATCACTCTGTTGGCTTGCGTAGTTTTGGTGGTGGCCCGTTTCACCACTGTCTTTTGGCGATGCCGAAGCATCCCGTTGACCATGTTCGTGATCGTGCTGCGTCATGGGGTCGTCTCCGTCACGTACTTGTCGTGCTTCAAGTCTGTTTCCCCGCCTCTAGCCGGAGTGAAACGAGCAGAAGGAGAAAGAACTCCCCTGCGGGTATTTAGCCATTACATACAGCAAGCCTAGAACCCTTGTGTTAGCCAAGGGTCAAGCAAAGTGTCATGGACATGCCCGTCGGTGCATGGCGGGGCGCTGCTTGACCAGGCATGGCGGCCTAACGCGAGGATGAAAGAGGCAGGGGGTAAGGAAGAAAGGAGGGGGATGGAAGAAGAATCCGCGCCGCCGGGCAGTGCATGGCGGCGAGGGCCGCACGCTATGCGTACCCGCTTTTTGGGTACAACTTTTTTCGATTCAATTTTTTCGCATAAAACTAAGGCGTGATGGCCCAGAGGGCGTCAAGCCTGGGGATGGCGATGGCGTGACGCCGGGCGGCCGCCTGCAGCGGGCCGAGGATGGAATCGACCTCGGTGGGCCGGCCCGCCAGCACGTCCTGCAGCATCGAGGCGCGGTTATTGGCGGTCGCCTCCACTACGCCCCACACCAGCGCCGACCAGCAGCTAGTGGGCGCGGGCATGCCCTCGGCTGCCATGATCAAGGCGAGTTCTGTTACCAGCGCTTCGACCATCGGTCGGAAGGGACGGTCCCTGAGCTGGCCGTTGCGGATCCGAAAGCGCGCCACCAGAGGGTTGATGGCGGCATTGACCGCGAGCTTGTGCCAGAGTCTGACGCGGATGTTATCGACCGCCTGACAGGGCAGGCCCGCCGCGGCAAGGGTCTCGGCCAGCCAGCCGGCAAGGTCTGGGTAGGTGCCATCGAGGTGGCCAATCACGGTGCGACCATGGCCGGCGTGCACCACGGCCTGACGCTGTGGCGTGTCGTCCACGAAGGCGCCCTCGGTGGTGCTGGCGCAGAGCACTGGGCCGGACCAGGACCGGGTCAGGGTCTCCTGGACGCCGAAGCCGTTCTGCCAGAGCACCAGCGGCGTGGTGGCGGGCACTCGACCCTTCAAGGCTGCTATGGCCGCTTCGGCACTCTGTGCCTTGGTGGTCAGGTGGATCATCGTCGGGGGCATCGTGGGCAGGGCATTCGGCGTGGCACCGGGCAGCGCGCGTGGGATCTGCTCGCCCTCTGGCGTGGTCAGCGTCAGCCGGCCTGGCGGCTCGCGTCGCCCGATCAGGACCACC